>Ga0068855_100000542_pt1 | contig 46212 bp, 31 predicted proteins | sample KBSCornC52_FD_66592 | JGI IMG/M metagenome (GOLD analysis project Ga0068855, IMG submission 66592) | Corn rhizosphere microbial communities from Kellogg Biological Station, Michigan, USA - KBS Corn C5-2 | ecosystem: Host-associated > Plants > Roots > Rhizosphere > Soil ... | reverse complement strand
CTACACGGTGAGCCCGGATGGCCGCTGGGGACTCGCGCCCGATTTTCGGCGGCTGAACGATTGCCGCCCCGGTTACGGTTACACCGGCATCCCGGACCCGAATCGCGGCAAGCTCGCGCCCGACGATGCGGGCATTTGGAAAATCGACATGAAGACCGGCGAGTCGAAACTGCTCATCACCTTCGCTGAAATCACTGCTGTGCCCTGGGATATGGAGGGCGGTTACGGCAAAAACGCCAAAAACTGGTTCAATCACCTGCTCTTCAATCAGGACGGTTCGCGCTTTATCTTCCTGCACCGTTGGCGCGCCGAGGACGAAAAGATTTCCACCTTCCACACGCGCATGTTCACGGTGAATGCGGATGGCAGTGATCGTTATGTCATCGATCCGAGCGGCTTCACCTCGCACTTCGTCTGGCGCGATCCGCAACACGTCTTTCTTTTCACTTATCATCCCTCGCACCAGCAGCGCTTCTATGTCTTCACCGACAAGTCGCGCGAGTTCGAGGCCGTGGGCCCGGATGTCATGACGGTGAATGGCCACAACACCTATCTACCCGGAACGAACAACGAGTGGGTGCTCAACGACACTTATCCCGACAAGGCCAACCTCCAGCACGTATTTCTCTATCACGTGCCCACCGGCCGCCGCGTGCCGCTGGCTGACCTCGAAAGCAAGCCGCCCTACCGCGGCGAGTGGCGCTGCGACACCCACCCGCGGAGCAGCCGCGATGGCCATTTCGTCTGCGTCGACAGCGCGCATGCCGGCGGAAGGCAGATGTACCTCATCGACGTGCGCGGGTTGGTTTAGAGGCGCCGGCGGCGCGCCGCGATTCCGGCTCGTTCCTACACCTCGCTGATGATCCCGTTGCTCGCGCCGAACGACTTGGCGTCGACGTTCATGTGCTGGAGCATCCGCACGTAGAGATTCGAGAGGAGCGTATTGTTTTTGGGGTCGTAGGCGAGGTGGCCTTGGTGCTTAAAGGTGCCGCCGGCGAGGACGATGGGCAGGTTGTTGTTATCGTGCGAAGAGGAGTTGCCGAGGTTGCTCGTGTAGAGGACCGCGGTGCGGTCGAGCAGGGTGTGGCTGCCTTCCTTCGAGGCTTTCATTTTGTCGAGGAACTCGGCGAAGAGCTTGACCTCCTCTTCCTCGATCAGGGCCAGTTGCTCGAGCTTCGCGGGGTCCTGGCCGTGATGCGATGCGTCGTGGTGGCCGAGGGTGACGCCCTCGATATCGGGCCGCTCCTGGGTGCCGAGCCAGAGCGAAATCACCCGCGTGGAATCGGTCTGCAAGGCGAGATGAACGATGTTGTACCATTGCCGGGAACGCTCGACCAATTGCGGCCCGTTGAAGTCATTGGTCGGCGTCTGGAAATCCACTTTCGGCTTGGGCGTTTTGCTCCAGTGCTCGTCCTGCTGCAGCGATTGCTCGGCTTCGCGCACCGCGGTGAGAAACAGGTCGAGGCGTTCGCGATCGCCGGTGCCGACCTTGCGGTTGAGCGCTTTAATCTGGTCGCCGACGTCGTCGAGGATGCTCTGGCCGTCTTTGACCCGCTGCAATTCGCGCGCTTCCTCATCCGGCGTGCCCGCGATGAAAAGCTGGCGAAAGACCCGCGTGGCCCGCTGCTCAGACGGGATGCGCACGCCGCGCCGGTTCCAGGCGACGTCGCCGCCGCCGATGATCAGCGAAGAAAAGCGCGTCTCATTGCCGATGTGCGAGGCCGCTTCCTGGTCGAGCGAGATGCCGTTCTTGATGTCCTTGTCGCGGATCATTTCCGGGGCGACCCCGGTGAAGATGCCGACCTCCGCGAAGTGCCCGGCGGCGTAACGATGCGACATGCCGGAGAAGACGGTAAACCGCTCGCGATGCGCCTGGAGCAGCTTCATGTAACGGCTCGGCTCGTAATCGCGTCCCGGTTTCGTCGGAAAGAAGTTCGGCCCATACATGCCGAGCGGCTGGCCGATGAGCACCAGCCGGGCCGGGTCCGGGTTGGTTTCGGCGCCCCGGGCGGGAAGCATGGCCTCGAGAAACGGCAGACCGATGAGGACACCGGAGGCGCGGAGGAAGGTGCGGCGGGGGATGGAGCGGTCGAGAGAGAAAGTTACACGCTTCATAGAGGGAACGGGGACAATCGGACAATCAGACTATCAGACAATGGGACATCATTGGCGAGCATCAATGGGAGGGCGTTAACGACCATTTTTCGGGGGCATTTCCCATGACGATCAGCATGGCAATGATTTGGTCGTACTCGCGATAGATAGACCGCCCCTCGGCCGGAGTAATATATGCGCATTCTACAGCAAACTGCAGCCACGATTGAGTTTCTCCAACCTCACCTTCACTATCGCTGAGCTTGCTAACAAACGAAGCCGGGTAGCGCCGTTTCCTCCATCCTTCCGCGAGATTCCCGCAGACCGAGCGAGAAGACCTCCGAATCTGATCCGTCAGCGAGTATCTTTCTTCGGTTGGAAAGCCTTTGGACAGATGGAAGATCTTCATCGCGGCGGCAAATGCACGCTGGTAGACGTCCAAATCCGTATGGCGGACGACCTTCTGCTTTCGCGCCGGATGTCGGCCGGTTCGTATTACAGCGTTCATGAAGTTTACGTGTGGTGCGAAGAGGTCTGATTGTCCGGCAGTCTGATTGTCTGATTGTCCGGCTGTCCGGGCGTCTGATTGTCTAAAGGCTACTTGTCCAGAAACACCCGGCTGACGACGATTTCATGGACCAAATCGCGCAGCCCGTAATTCCGGGGCCGAATCCGGGCGACGATCTGCTCGACGACTTCGCGATCGGCAAACTGGATATCCGCCCCGGTCGCGTAAATGAGCAGCTTCTGGGTCAGGCTGCGGGCGAGCTGATCCTTATTCTCCAGCAGGATCTTTTTATAATCGTCGATGTCCTTGAAAGCCTTGCCTTCCGCCGTCTGTCCCCCCTGCTCCACCTCCGGCCCGTAATAAGCCTGGCGCCCCGTGTTCCGCGGGAGCTCCACCACCCCCGCCTTGGTCCGCGCGGTGACCCGATACGACGTGCGCCAGTTGCCGATGGGATCGTAATTCTCCAGCGCGAACCCCGGCGGATCGATGTGTGTGTGGCAGGTCGCGCAGGCCGGCGTGTGGCGATGCTTGTCGAGCTGCTCGCGAATCGTCGTGGCCCCGCGGATGTCCGGCTCGATCGCCGGGATATCCGGCGGCGGCGGCGTGGGCGGCTGGCCGAGGATGCGATCGAGCACCCATTTGCCGCGCAGCACCGGCGAGGTGCGCGTGCCGTCCGCAGTCACTTTCAAAATGCTCGCCTGGGTCATGACCCCGCCCCGATGGCTGCCCGGAGGCAGCGTCACCTTGCGCAGTTCATTCCCCTGCACGCCCGGGATGCCGTAGAGCGCGGCGAGGCGTTCATTGAGCATCGTCCAGTTCGAATCGACGAAGCTGAGCAGGCTGAGGTTTTTGCGCAGCACTTCCTCGAAGAACATCTCCGTCTCGCGCGGCATGGACCAGAGGAGCAGTTGATCGAAGTCGCTGTAGAGGATCGGGTCCGGGATGGTGAAATCGATCTTCCGCAGGTCGAGCCATTGGCCGGCGAAATTCTTCGTGAAAGCGTGCGCGCGCGGTGAGTTGAGCATCCGCTCGACCTGCGCATAGAGCACCGTGGGCTGATGCAACTGGCCGGTGCGCGCCGCGGCCAGCAGCTCGTCGTCGGGCATCGTCGACCAGAGGAAATAGGAGAGCCGCTCGGCGAGCTGGTAATCATCGAGCCGCGGGGTCGTCAGGTCGCCCTGGGCGGTCGCGCCGGAGAGCGGATCGTCGGTCAGGAAAAGGAAATCCGGCGACGAGAGGATGAGCTTGTAGCCATAGAGCATCGCGTCGAGGAACGAGTATTTGTCGTCCAGCTTGGCCAGCACCTTGTCGACGTAATGCTTCTGCACCTCCGCGCTCACCGGCCGCCGGAACGCCCGCGGCAGGAAGCTGCGGATCAGCCGATCGGCGTCTTCCTTCGGATGCTCGGAATCCGGTTCCAGCGGATCGGCATACCAATTATCTGCGCGCCGCTTGTCCACGTTCGGCACCCGCTGGTGCGTCGTCTCCGCCTTGACCACCGAATGCGCCTTGAGCGGCACGCCGGCGAAGAGCTGGTTGTAGCTCGCCGGCGGAAAGGCATCGAGCGGCCCTTCGATTTTCAACCAATCCACGCGCAGGCCCGGGCCGGTGTATTCCTCGATCGGTTTCTTGAAACGGCGAATGTCCCAGGTGGTGAGCAGGTTCACCACGAACTGCTGACGGCGCGCCAGGTCGATTTCGAATTCGATGACCTTCGACGGACCGGCGGGGATTTCATGGACCTCCTTCAACACCGGCGATTCACGGCCGCTGGACTCGACGGTCATGTAGCCCACAGGAATTGCCTTCACGTCCGCGCCCACCGCGCAGGCGGACATCGTGATCTTGTAACGGCCGGCCATCGGCACCGCCGGCGTGGCGCAGAGGCCGTAGCGCGGCAGCGTGCTGTAGATGACCAGCGCATCGCCCTCGAGCTTGCAGCTTCGCGTCAGAGCTTGCTTGAAGTTCGGGCCTTTCTCCGTCATCTCGCGCCCGGTGTGCTGCTCGGTGAACGGGGTCGGCGGGCCGACGGGAATGGCCGAGAGCACCGCTTTCGTGGCGGCTTCCTGGTAACGCAGAAAATGCGTCGCCGAGAGATCGAGCCCGGAGCTGACGTTATCGAACCCCGCGGTGGTGTTATCCTCCGGGAGCATGTCCTTGAGCACCACCGGCGTGCCGACGAGATCGCGCACCGTGTTTTCGTACTCCGTGGCATTGAGCCGGCGCACCGCCACGCGCCCCTGTTTCACCTGATGCTCCAGCGAAGCCGCGCGGAGCTGCAGGTAGAGAAATTGTTCCGCGCCGGAGAGCAACGGCTGCGGCGGCCGTTTCTCCTTTTTCGGCGGCATCTCCCCGGCGATGAGCTTGTCGAAGACATGCGTCCAAGTCGCCGCCGCTTTCTCCGAGCGAAAATCCGCGCCCAGATTATCGAGCCGCAACCCCGCCTTGTGCGTCGTCGAGTCGTGACAATCCAGGCAGTGATTCTCGATCAACGGCTTGACTGCCGATTGAAAACTCGGCCCCGCCGCAGCACCCGCACCCGACCGTGACCCCGCCCCCGCCGTCTGAATCGCCGGCACCGCGCCCCAGGCAAAAGCCCCCGTAGCCAGCAAAAGACCGGACGAGGCAATCAGGGAAGGAAAGCGCTTCATGACTTCGGGGGAGGAAGGAATCGAGGACTTAAACCAAAACGGCGCTTTGAGCAAGTCGGCGAAAATGGGGGGCATTGAGGCATTAGCGCCCCCAGGTTCTTCCGGTCCAAGTGCGAATCGCTGACCTTGAGGCGCCTCCAATCGGACTTGAACGCAAGCCATGCTGCTGCGTCGACGATTTTTACGGCGACTAAGCCGAAAGCAATCGGTGTAGATCGCGGTTCGTTGATATTTGTTGCACAGCTTCAGTGCGAGCCGACCGCTTCTAAAGTGTGGCCGTCCTAATAAAGAGATCGGAAATTACCGCGGCGATTTGAACGGCGAGTAGAGGAGGGACGGCATTGCCAACTTGCTTGAACTGTTCCGTTCTTCCGCCTTCAAAAAAATAGTTGTCAGGAAAGGTCTGCAATCGAGCGGCTTCTCGGACTGTCAAACTCCTGCACTGCCGAGGGTCTGGGTGAATGTAATAATGTCCGTCTTTAGCTGCGTGAGAGGTGATAGTCGTGGAGGGGTGAGTGGCAAGCTGGACGCGAAATCGATCAGCAAATATCGTGTTCTTTAAATCATTTTTATCCACGTTCTGATGGTCCGGCAGCAATCCTTGCGGAAAATCTTTGAGCTTTGGCGAGCGGCCCTTCGCTTTCGCAAAGGCGGCTGCAAAAAGATATCGGTGAAGGTCTGGGGCCATATGTCCGCGGGCTTCATGGTTCACCCAGCCTTGCAATTTTGGATCGTGAAACCATTCTGGAGCAAACTTGGGAAGTTTCGGATTGCGCCGTGGCACAAATGGTCCTCCTACATTTGACGTTGGGGTATGCTGGAGCGCCCTAAAGATTTCGTCTCGAACTTCCTGCGGAACGTTGCTCTCCCAGATCCACTTCGAGTCGCAGGCCGAAATGATCCAATCCTGCCATAGTTGAAACGTATCGTTTTTTGAAAGCTTACTCCGGATTTGAGGCAGATCGGAAATAGCGTGAAAAGCTGGAATGGGCTCTTGCCCGTTCTTCAACGGCGAGGGGATGCCGAGCTTTGCCATGTCCGCGCGCACGCCAACCAGGAACAAACGATGCCGACACTGCGGAATACCAAAATGCTCGGCCTCGACGAGAAATTCCTGCGGTTTTGGATCGATTTCCAATGGTGCCAATCCTGACGCGTTTAACGGAAAGAGCTGATACGCGAGGGTTGAGCTTTGCTCCCCATAGACGGCCAACCGTGGAGCGCGAAGGTCTTTAAAAATTCGGGTGATGGTGCTGCTACCGCGAAGTGTTGCGGACAGCAATCCTTTGACATTTTCCATCACGAATACAGGCGGACGATGGTCGGCAATGATGCGAAGGTAATGTTTATATAAGAAGTGCCTGTGATCATCCTCGTAACGGACTCGATTTTCCTCGTCCTTCTTCTTGCGATCTTCCCCGAGCATGCGTGAACGACCAACCAGCGAATACGCTTGACAAGGCGGCCCGCCAAGCAAGGCCCAAATCTTTGCGCCTTTGAGTGCCGAATAAATTCTTTCGCGGACGACCTCGGGGGGGAATTTCTTGGAACCTAGCTCCGCACACCACGCTTCATTTTTTGCTCTCGCTGATTCTTCCGGAAATGCGTCGAACAACTCCTCGCGAGCGATCAGTCCTTCCAAATACATGTAGTATTCGTCAGGAGCATGCCCGTCGGCGAATTGGCGGAAAAAGCTTCTAAGTTCCAAAGTGCGATATGCCCATCGGTCCTTCTCAATGGAGAGGACCGTTTCAAATCTGGAGCTCCCTCCCTTGCCCCGATAGCGAGAAAACCCCTCACCGAGGCCGCCTGGACCTGCGAAAAGGTCAATTATCGGAATGCGATTTCTGCTCATGGTGCCGAACTTGCCAGGCCACCTGGCCCGATTCCAAGCGGAAATGACCGCGAATATTGCGACCGCAGAACTACTTATTGATCAGCTGCCAAATTCCGGGTAGGTCGTTCGCATGGCATTCGCCCCGGCACAAAAGTGGTTATTGCATCCGTTCGCGGCGGGTGGGCTTGAGAATTGTCGCGGTACTCGGGAAATTGGTGGTGTTCGAGGGATGCATCTGAATTCGGTATGGGGAAGAATGTGAGGCATATGGTGGACCTCGGTTATGACGAGGTTCCACCTCACGCTGCATCTTTAGCCGAGAGCTTGCGAGCGTTCGGATATGAACTCCCTACAGCGATCGCAGACCTTGTCGATAACAGCATTTTCGCCGGCGCGAAACGGGTTTGGATTCAATTTCACTGGGCGGGAGCCGATTCCGCCATCGCGGTCATTGATGACGGCTGTGGGATGGATCAGGCACGGCTTCTCGAAGCGATGCGCCCGGGGACTACAAATCCGCGCAAAACGCGCGATCCGCGAGATTTGGGTCGGTTCGGTTTGGGATTGAAGACGGCGTCCTTCTCGCAGTGTCGGAAGGTGACAGTTCGCACTCGACCCAAGAACAAGCCGATCGTCGCGCGGTGCTGGGATCTTGACCATATCGCTCGCGTCGATTCATGGCAACTCACCCGCGGTGCTGGAGTTCGGGCCGCCGAGTTGTCAGCGAAAGTGGACGATCTTCCGCAGGGTACGGCTGTTGTCTGGGAGAATCTTGATCGGCTGGTCTATGGAGCGCGGCTTGAAAGCGATGATGACGAGAGTTTGTTCCTTGGACGCGCGGATGCCGTCCGCGATCACTTGGCTGCGGTCTTTCATCGGTTTCTTAGCGGACCACGGCCGCTTAAAATCCTGTTGAACGAACGTCCGATTCAACCGTGGGATCCCTTTCTGGAAGATGAAGCTGCGACCCAGTATCTTCCTCTCGAAAAGCTTCGTTTTAACGGTACGGTGGTCGAAATCCAGCCCTTCGTTTTACCACACCTTTCGAAGGTTAGCGCTGAAACGCACCAGCGGGGGGCCGGGACGCGAGGTTGGGAATTGCATCAAGGTTTTTATATCTACAGAAATCGTCGGCTTATCGTTTCTGGCGACTGGCTGGGCTTAAAAGGCTGGAAACCCGAAGGCACCTACAAGCTGGCGCGCATCCGTGTGGATATCCCGAATAGCCTCGATCTCGCTTGGAGTGTTGATGTTACTAAGTCAAAGGCAGTGCCCCCCCAGGAGCTGCGTCCGGAATTGGAGAGAATCGCGCTTCACACGCGAAGCATCGCGAAACGCATTTATACTCAGCGCGGCGCCCGGCTCTCTCCTGCGTCAGAGGAAAAGCGAATTTTCTTGTGGGAACAACGCGCAAAGCACGACCAAGTCTTTTATCGGATCAATCGCGACCATCCGTTGGTGAAAGGCGCATCAGGGGAGAGTGGGGACAAGGCCAAATTCAACGCCTTGCTTCGCCTCATCGAGGAGACTGTTCCGGTTCCATTAATCACAGTAACCGATCGCGAAAAGCCAGACCGCACCTTGGGGCCGTTCGAAGGGGCCAAGAGCACCGAGGTGCTTGCAGTCATGGAGCAGGTATTTGCCGCGCTCACGGCGACAGGTTACCCACGTCGCGATGCCTTTGATCGGCTTCGCGGCATCGAACCTTTTCCGAGATTTTCTGCCGAACTCCAGATGTTCGCGGAAAGCCATGCCATTCCCTTATGACAAAAGAGTCCCCCCAATATCGTGCTGCTCGCGACATCGCAGTGGTGCTGCTTCGACCGATATCGCGCCCGACCGCCGATCAAGTTCGCGCTGCCGCAGCAAGCGGATCGCTTGCTGCTGGTAATCCTCCGGACGTGAGCTTGGAAGATCTTACCGCAGACCTGCTGCATAGCTTTGACATTTTTGCGGGTAGCGGGACTGCACTGGATGACACACGTGGCCATGTCGACTGGCTTCCCGGAAGACGGGGCGAAATTCAATGGCAGTTCTGGCATCGCTACGAAACATGGCTGGAGCAAGAAAAAAAATTGCCGCCGCCCGTCGTTCGAGGACTCAACGAGCTCACGGATGAAATTCTTAAGCGCCTCGAGAATCCTGACCGCGCTGGCGAGTGGAATCGCCGGGGAATGGTGGTAGGAAGCGTACAGTCGGGCAAAACGGGGAACTATGTTGGTTTGATCTGCAAAGCGGTGGATGCCGGCTACCGCCTCATTATCGTGTTGGCCGGACTGCACAATAGCTTGCGAAGCCAGACCCAATTGCGGGTGGACGAGGGGTTTCTTGGGTTCGACACGGAGAAAGACCGGAAGCTTAATCAAAACAACATTCGGAGAGGAGTCGGTCTTCTGCCGGCCGGCTCGACGCTCCACGCCATGTCGCTCACGAGCAGCCAGGAGATGGGCGACTTTCGGAAAAAAGCGGCAGATAACGTTACCACCACACTTGGTGGGGTGCCGATCGTTTTGGTTGTAAAAAAGAACGGTAGAATTCTAAAGACTCTTGCTGAATGGCTGGTTCACGTCGGAGGCCGCGAGGACGCCAACGGAAGAAAGAGCGTGCGTGGGGTGCCGTTGCTTTTGATCGACGACGAAGCGGACCAGGCGAGCATCAATACGAAGGTGAAAAGGGATGGCACCAAGTCAAAAACTTCGGGTGCGAACGACGACGATGAGGAAGACGTGACGATGATCAATCGGCGTATCCGCGAAATTTTGTCGAGTTTCGAAAAAGCCGCCTATGTTGGTTACACGGCGACTCCATTCGCCAACATCTTTATCAGTCCCACCGCGCAATCACAAAAATTAGGGGACGATATTTTCCCCCGCAGCTTCATTTTGAATGTTCGGCCGCCGGGAACTTACTTTGGACCTGCGAGAGTTTTCGGGCTCGATGGCGATCCCGACGCTGGGATTGAGGGGCGCGATCCCCTTCCAGTGGTACGAATCATAAAGGACTACGAAGAGTGCCTTCCGCCGCTCCATAAAATCGATCATATCCCTGCTGGACTGCCGCCTTCATTGACGTACGCGATTCGCTGTTTTGTTCTTGCGTGCGCTGCACGGCGGGGGCGTGGACAGGAATCGCAGCACAATTCGATGCTCATTCACGTCACGAGATTTGTTGGAGTCCAAGGACGGGTGACTGATTTGGTGAAAGACGAGCTGGATCAACTTCGAAAGCGAATCAGTTATGGCGATGGCGAGCGCAAACAGAAGATACGAGCCGAACTCAGAGCTCTCTGGGAAACGGAATTTGCGAAGGCGTACGGTACGTTAAGTGAGTTGGCGCCGGATGAGGTAGGGGGCAAGTTGACTTGGTCGCAGGTGGATGCGGCGCTACACGACGCAGTATCGACAATCGAGGTGAAGCAAATCAATGGCTCTGCGAAAGACGCGCTCGACTACGTCAACCATCCCAACGGTTTCAATGTCATCGCTGTCGGTGGAAACAAACTATCGCGCGGACTTACACTTGAAGGGCTGACAGTCAGCTATTTTCTTCGAACTTCACGAATGTATGACACGCTCATGCAAATGGGCCGATGGTTTGGCTATCGGCCGGGCTATCTGGACCTTTGCCGGCTTTTTACAACGACCGAACTCTGCACGTGGTATCGGCATATCGCGCTCGCGGAAGAGGAATTGCGGCGGGAGTTCGAATACATGGCGGCAAGCGGACTCACGCCGGAAAAATACGGGTTGCGCGTGCGCTCACATTCGGACGGGCTACTTGTAACGGCCTTAAATAAGAAATGCCGCGCACAAAAGCTGGAGCTCTCATACGCGGGAGAGTTGGTACAAACTGGACATTTCACCACCGATGAAAACGTAAGGCGCAAAAATCTTCGCGTATTGGAGGAATTTCTCGGCGGCCGGGGAAGCTCGCAGGCGCATCCTTCCAAGGGCAAACCACAAGCTTGGCTCTGGCGGGACGTTCAGGCGGAGCAACTCTGCGATGGTCTTCTGGCGCGATTTCAAGTTCATCCTCGTTGTCTTCGGCTGGATACGGGGCGCGTGCGGGAATTCATCCGAAGGCAGACTGCTCACGGTGAACTGACGCACTGGACCATCGCCCTCGTCTCGAATTCTCAAGCCTCAGAGTTACGGAAAATTGCGGGTGAAAATTTGGGACTCACTGAGCGTTCGCCAGAAAGTGATGATGAGCTGGCGCGCGGTATTTACAGTACTGCGAAAGCGAATATTCAGAGCCCGTCGCACCAAGCGTTCGATCTGACTTTTCTGAAGCTCGATGATGCGCTCTTGGATGAACTACTAAAGAAGGAGCATCGCGGAGGGGGCGGGGTCTTCAACTCGGAAGATGAAGCAGTGATGAGCGCGTCGATCGGGCGTCCACTTGATGAGGTTGCTCTGTTGCTGACGCGGGCGCGCGCGCGGCGCCATGGATTGGACGAACCTGATCGACCAAACGGACGAGTGATCCGTGACCTTCGACCGATCTCGCGCGGGCTCCTGTTGGTTTATGCGCTCGCCCCTAACGTCGAAAAACTGAGCAAGAACGAACCTCCATTCTTGGGTTTGGCGCTGAGCTTTCCTAGCAGCCATACGGCGCGCAGCGTATCTTACGAGGCAAACGAGGTGCTTATCCAGCAACTCCGTGATGGCGACTATGAGGATTGAGCAGCTCTGGCCGGAGCTCGACGCCACGCGTGGCCGTGAACTTGCTCGGATGCCTCGCAGTCCAGTCGCCGGATGGGTGCTCCGCCGGGTGAAGCCGATCGCCAATTGCCGTTTGTTCGCAGGCTTGGAGCTGGTCAGTGGTCTCCGCGGACTACTCCTTGAGCTCTCTCCTGCCGTCTTGCCGGCGAAGCGACGCTGGCCGCGGTGTCGTGGCTTGGATTGGCTGACTGCGCCCGCCCAGCGGGGAATGCTTTTTGGTGTGCGATTGAAGGAGGCCCGGCACGGTGATCTTTTCGACGCTCTTGCGGACGACCTTGCTCGGCGTGTTGCCGCGGCAGAGGCAAGTCCCGCATCTCAGCTCGCAGCTCTCCTCGGTGGCGTTGCGCGGTGGCAAAAATTCCTTACTGCGGGTGCTGAGGGCCTCAGCGAAGAAATGCAACGCGGCTTGTGGGGAGAGCTACACTTCCTGCGTGAGACGCTTCTGCCTGCATTTAGTGCGGATGCCGCGGTAACTGCCTGGCAGGGGAATCGCGCAGCGCATCAGGACTTCTTGCTGTCGGCCGGTGCGGTGGAGGTAAAGACAACATCCGGCAAGGCACCGCACGTGGTGCGGATTGCGAGCGAGCGCCAGCTCGACGCGCGCGGTTTGCCCGCGCTTTACCTCCGCCATTACGCGCTTGCCGCCCGCGATGGCGCCGGCGAAACGCTTCCCGCCGCGGTCGCGTCGATACGAGCCCGACTCGCCTCGGATGTCGAAGTTGGTGAAAGCTTCGAGGATGCGCTGCTCGCCGCCGGATATCTTGACGCTCACGCATGGCGCTACGAATGTCGTGGGTATGTTGTGAGAGAGACGAATGATTTCGCTGTGCGCGGGCGCTTTCCGAGACTTACCGAGAGCGACCTGCCCGACGGGATTGGCGAAATCGGTTACGCGTTGAGCTTGGATGCCTGTCGTTCATTCCTTCTCGCGCCCGATGCTCTGCTTACTGCATTGAAGTCATCTCCACGAGCCGAGACCCGCCAACCCCCCAAGAAATGACACTCGAAGAATTCGCCGCCAACTATCACCAGCAGGTCCTTGCCCGATGCGCGCATGCCGAGGACGGCCAAATGCGCGAGGAAGCATTCGCCGAAGAAGTGATCGAAGATCTCACTGAAGCGGGACACATTTCCGAAGCGGAAATTTGTTACTTTCGATCCAAGGGGCGACCCCGCGTTCCGGCGACAAAGCTGAACGGCTATAGCTTCTCAGGCGACGGAGCGACACTCGACTTGTTCGTTTGCACTTACCGCGGATCGGGCGAGGCGGATCAGGTTACGGCGACAGATGTCGCTGAGCACTTTGAACTCGCCAGAGGATTTCTCGTGCGTGCGCTTGATGGCATTTACACACAGCTCGACGACGCACCGGAAGTATGCGAGGCAACACGGCGCATTTATGAGCAACGCGATGCAATAAGCACGGTGCGGCTTTTCGTGCTCAGCGATTGTGTTGCGAAGCTTGGCAAACGGGTCGCTTTCGCACCCAAGCCCGTGGATGGCTTGGATTTGAAACCGGTATTGTGGGATCTTGCCAAGTTGCACCAGTTTCACGCCTCCGGCCGCGAGCGCGATGTGATCACGCTGCGGTTCGAGGCGGACCTCGGTGGCGCGATTCCGTGTTTGGGGCAACCGGATGCGACGGGCGAATACTGGACGTTTCTCGCATTTGTCCCCGGTCCGGTTCTGGCACGAATCTATGGGGACCACGGACCTCGGCTGCTGGAACGTAACGTCCGCTCGTTTCTGCAAGTTCGAGGGAAGGTGAACAAAGGCATCCAACAGACAATCGAGGAAAACCCTCATCGCTTCCTTGCCTATAACAACGGCCTAACCGCGACCGCAAAAGAACTAGAACTGGAGGATCGCAAAAATGGGCATTTCCGCCTAATTTCAGCGACTGATTTCCAAATCGTTAACGGCGGCCAAACAACTGCCTCGCTCTATCATGCGTGGAAAAAGGAGAAGAATGACATTTCTCAAGTGGCGGTGCAAATGAAGCTGACGTTGGCAACCGATCATGTGAAACTCGGCGAACTCGTTCCGTTGATTTCTCTCTATGCCAATAGCCAGAATAAAGTAAACACCGCCGACTTTTCGGCGAACGGTCCGTTTCACCAAAAACTAGAGGAGCTTTCGCGTACCATCTGGGCGCCTGCAATCGGCGGACTCGAACGCGGCACACGTTGGTATTATGAACGGGCGCGAGGTTCGTATCTCGATGATAAATCGCGAAATGGTACGTCGGCTCAAATAAGGCAATGGGAAAACGAACACCCGCTGACGCAAAAGTTCACTAAAACCGACTTCGCGAAGTTCGAGAATACATGGGATGAACTCCCGCATCTGGTCTGCCGCGGTGCTGAAAAGAACTTTGGATTCTGGACGACACGCCGGGAAGAGGAGGGCTGGCCGATTGCAAATGAAGGCTATTTCCGTCACCTTGTAGCCAAGGCGTTACTCTTTCGACGAGCTGAACAGATTGTCAGTGCACAGGAGCATCCCGGCTACCGCGCAAACATCGTGACTTACTCATTGGCGTGGCTATCGCGTCGGAGTCAGCAGCGGATCGACCTGGAGGAGATTTGGCGTTCCCAAGCGATTACGTCAACGATCGCAAAAGCAATTGACGTGGTGGCGCTCGCCGCTCGACGACATATCTTATCTTGGCAGGGCAATGTGGGTGAAGGGTCGAAGAACGAGGCGTGTTGGGTGGCGTTCAGGGAGCAGGCGATCGTTCTGCCAACCGCTTGGGAAGTCGAGCTCGCTCAAGAGTCTTTTATTACACACACCACCGATGGCGACATGCTCGGTGTCCGCTGGGAGAAGATTCGAAAGGGATTCTCATATGACCAGCGGACCGTCGGAGAACTCGCACTCCGCGCAAATGTCCGTTGGCCTTCTGGACGATGGCAGCACACGGTTGGGGAATATGCCGATCTTAATTGGGACCTGTTACGCACAAAGCGCGGGTTTGGACCCTCAAAGCAGCGGGCACTCATCGAAATCCTAGAGCACAGTAACGGTAATAGTGGTTGAGTCGTATGCCAGATGTATTCACAGCGGAAAAACGATCTGAAGTCATGTCCCGCATCCGCGGTCGCGGAAACAAGGACACGGAACTACGGATGATTCGATTGCTCCGCTCTGAAGGAATCACTGGCTGGCGCCGCAATGTGCTGCTCTTCGGGAAGCCCGATTTCGTTTTTCGGCGGGAACGGGTAGTTCTATTCGTGGACGGATGTTTCTGGCACGGGTGCCCGAAGCCCAAGCATTCCCCGTTGCCAAAGACTCGCGCCGAATGGTGGGCTGCCAAGCTGGGTCGGAACAAAACTCGAGACCTTTTCGTCACCCGCTCTCTTCGGAATGCAGGATGGAAAGTTATTCGGGTCTGGGAGTGTGACCTAAAACCTCGGGGGTGGGCTAAAATTGCGCGGAGACTAAAGGTTGCCTTATCCCGAGGGGAAAAGCGCTCTGAGGCGTCGAATTTTTAGATGCTTTTGCCTCTTGAGCCGATCCCACTTCGGCTTTGCTCAGCGCAGGCGTCGAGCGGACTACGCCGCCGCCCCACGCACCTGCTCAGCCGCTTGCAGGATGCTGCGGGCGGTCCAGAAGCACCAGCGTTCCACCAGGGCGGCGCCGGCGGCGGGGGTGGGGGCGAAGACGATGGGGAGGTATTTGGCTTCGATGGACCAGAGGCTGTGCAGGATGGACTGGGGCGGGACCCGGGAACGGTAATGGCCTTGCTCGATCTCGCCAGGGTGGCCGATGACCAGCAGCCGGGCGAAGCGATAGCCGCGCAGCCGCTCGAGTTCCCGCAAGAAACGCGGGCGGTCGGTGGTCAGGCTGCGGACGAGGTCGGCGATGGTCTTGCGCTCGATGGCCAGCCAATGCTCGCCGCCGGCAAACGAATAGTCGCCGCTCTGCAACGTCCCCCGCACGGTCGGGTAGGCGGTGATCGGCAGGACGTCCTGTTCGCGGGTGTCGACGAGGATCATGGGGGTGAATTCCGTGCTCATTTTGGCCGGCATCGAAAGTGGATTTTGGGGTTCTTCCCCAAGCCCGGGCAGCCCCCCGTGAAAACCCCGAGGGGACAGGCGGTTCGTCCGACCGGCCCTATATAAATATAGGGGCCGGTCGGACGGACCTCCCCCTGTCTTTTGCGGCCGTTTTCACGGGGGCCGTGAAGACCGTGAAGACTCCCGTGAGGACCTCTCATGGCCCCTTGTCGAACAGGTTCTGTTCGTGCAGAGAGATGTGAACTTCAGGGCGATTCCCCTCACGTGGAATGAGCCATTCAAATGCTTCGCCCGCGGTCCTGAGTTCCTGGATGAACAAGCGCGCTTTGTTCCGGCCAATGCCGGCATTGCCCGCACTCGCCACCAGGTCGTTCTTCGCACGCGGCCGCGCTGGGGTTAAACGTCAGTTGGCACCTTCACGCAGGCGCGGGACTCTCACTCGTCGAATCCGCAAAACGTTAAAGCATCAGCGATGGGGTTGCGGTGACTGGGCGAGTTTCTTGGCGAGTTGCTGTTGCCACTTCGCGACCAACTCTGCCGGGGCCGGGGTGAATTTGACGTCCGTTTTGGGCAGGTCGGCTTTCAGCTTCGCGAGGTCGGTCTCGGCCAGGCCGATGTTGTTTAATGTCAGCTTTTGCAGGTTGGGCAGGGCCTTCAGGAGCTTGAGCCCGCCGTCGTAGGTCAAGACGGTGTCGTTGATTTGCAGTTCCTTGAGGGCTTTCAGGGTGGCCACCGTCGCCAGCGACGCGTCGGTGATCCGGGGCGTCATTTGCGGGCTGAACATGAGCGATTCGAGCGTCGGATGATTGGCCAGCGCGGCGAGGCCCGCGTCGGTGATTTGATCGTGATTGAGGCCCAGCTTCGTCAACTGGCGCAGGCTGGCCAGGGCTTTCATGCCCGCGTCGCCAAAGCCCGTCCCACCGATGGAAACAATGGCCAGCGCGGGGTGATTCATGAGGGCATCGGCGCCGGCGCCCTTGATGCCGAGCACATGGGACATGCTCAACTGCTTCAGCGTCTTGATCTGGCCGAGCGTTTTGAACACCACCTCCGTCACGGAAGTGCCGTCGAGCCCGATGCCTTGGAGCGGCAGCCGGACCAGACGCGCGACCGCGGCGTCATCGATGCCCTTGCCATTCGCCGAGATATAATTCGGCTTCAGCGTTTCGATTTCCTTCCAGGCATCTTCGGTCAAAGGCGCGTCCGTCTTGAAGGCGAGATACGGTTCCTTGAACTGCCAGCTTTTTCCAAACTTGGCGCCGATCTGGGTGAGCGCAGGGCCGAGGGGAGCATCGGCCGCGTGCGTGGTCGCGGTGAGGGTGGCGAGGGAGAAGAGGGCAGTGAACAGGAGGGTGAGCGGGGCGATTCGCATTTTGATTTGGGGGTTGGGGGAAAGGGTCAAAGCCTGGCGCCGTAGGTGACGGCCTCAATGGGCTGATCGCACTTGTGCACGTCGGCCCAATCGACGGCGTTCATCGAGCGCAGCAGACGGCCACGCCACGAGGTGCCGACAAACACGCCGCCACCAAAGGTGGCAAACGTGGGCGCATTCTTGTTCGGCACCCGCTTCCAGTCTTTGCCGTCGGCGGAAAGATAGGTCGCGCCCGCGCCCACGGCGACGAATTGGTTGCCGGTGAACACGATGGAATTCAAGTGCTCGCCTTCATTGCCCCGCAGCGGGTCGGTCCACGTCTTGCCGTCCTTGCTGGTGCGCCGCAAGCCATTCAAGCCCACCCCGACAAACACGCCATTGCCGAAGGTCACATCGACCAGCGTATCGATCGGCTTGGTCCCCGCCGTGTCCGTCCACGTCGTGGCATCCGCGGACGAGGCGAGGCGTCCCCGGTCGCCCACGCCGACCCAGATCCCGTTCCCAAAGGCCAGGCGCCGTAAAATGAACTTCCCATCGATCGGCACGTTTTCGTCCCAGGCGGCGCCGTCCTTGGAAATGGCGACGAACGGTTTGCCGACGCCGACGGTGGTGGGATCGCCGCCCGCGGCGAGGAAGATGCCGTTGCCAAAGGCGATGCCCCGGAAATAGTGCGCATACTTCGCGTCGCGCTGGCCCGTGTCCCACTTCGCGCCATCGGCGGTCGAGGCCATGATGTTTTGCCCGCCATACGTCCCGACGACGGCGAAGCGCCCATTGCCAAACGCCGCGGCACGATACACTTCACCGTCTTTTCCCAAGGTGGGCTTTTCCCACGCCAGCCCGTCTTTCGAGAAAATGCGGGCGCCCTGATGACCTACAGCCAGGAACATAAGCAGCGCGGATCAGATGAGGCCGGGCAGGCGTCCGTTGTAGCGCGCCGTTTTGGCCGTCTTGCTTTCGCCAAACTCGTCCGCCTTCGAGCCCATGCGCTGGAGCATCTCGAGATAGAGATTGGCCACCGGCGTGTCTTTTTCGAAGGCGAGATGGCGCCCCGGCTTGATCGTGCCCTGCGCCTTGCCGGCGAGCAGGCAGGGGTAATCCTTCCGCCCGTGGCCGCCGTCGGCCATGTAGCTGGTGAAAAGGAGCATCGAGTTATCGAGCAGCGAAACGCCGCCGTCATCGATGCCCTTCATCTTCCGAACCACCTCGGCAAAGAGCGAGGTGTACCAGGCATGAATCTGCCGGCAGGCTTCGCGGGAAATGGGATCCGCGAGATCGGGCCGCGCGGCGTTGCCCTGGTGCTCCAGGGTGTGACAATGCCGCTCGTAACCGACCGTGACCACGCCCGGGAAATAGGCGCCATCGCTGCCCACGGCAAACGTGCAAACGCGCGTGGTGTCGGTCTGGAAGGCCAGGATCATGAGGTCGGACAGGAGCCGGATGTACTCCGCGTGCCGCTCCGGATCGGCCATCATGGGGCGATCGTCTTTCCAAACCGCGGCGTCGGCCGGCAGATTTTTCGGCAGCACGAGACCGCTCTTCGCGAGGCCCATGTCCTGCGAATCCGCGGTCTGCTGGCGGTTCAACTGCGCCACGCGCATTTCCACGGCGCGGACACTTTCCATGTATTCGTCCAGCCGCTGCTGATCGCCGCTGCCCAGTTTTCCGCGCAGGCTTTTGGATTCATCCAGCACGAGATCGAGGACGCTCTGGTCCAGCGAAGCGCCCCGGGGCGCCGCTACAGCCGCGTTGGCCGGCCGGGCCGCCACCGCGCCTGGCCGGGCGCCGGAACGCGCCCACACCGGCGCCTCCGGCTGCCGGCCACGGAACATACGATCGAAAATCAAACGCGGATTCGCCTCATAGGGGATGGGCTGATCCGGCGCGGAGAACGAGTATTTGTTCTCTCCTCTGCCCAGCCCCATTTCCAGCGACGGCAGGAAGGTCTCCTTCCCGGCGATCTGCGCCGCGGCCTGGTCCACGGAAATGCTGGCGATGAATTTGCCGCCCTCTTCCTTGATCACATCCGCCGCCGTGAGATGCAGCGTCGCCGCGTGGTTGTGGCCGTTGAATTTGCCCTCGGCCTTGCCGTTCTGCGAGAGGCCGGTCAGCACCAGGATATCGTTCTTGGCAAACTCCAGCGGGCGGAGGATGGACGGCATCGTGGTCAGCGCGCCTTCGGCCGCCGGTTTCCAGGATTCCAGGACCGTGCCGCCCGTCGCGGTGAAAATGCCCATGCGTAGCGGCGGCCGTCCGGCCAGTGCGGCGCGCGCGGTTCGTGAAAGCAGCGACTCGAGGAAGGGCAGCGCCAGGCAGGCGCCGGTGCCGCGGAGGAAGGAACGTCGATTCATAAGCGTGAGGATGGGAAAGAGTGGGGTGCTGATTCAGCGCGCCGCCGTTTTAGCCACGGCAGCGGGTGCGGCATTGCGGCGATTTTGGAAGGGGTAGGAATTCACCACGCCGGAGATCAGGCTCGCGAAGTGGAAGCCGTCCTTGGTCAGATCGGCGGCGATTTTCTTCACCGCCGGTTTGTCCGCCGGGCGCAGTTCGCGGCCGAGCGCATAGATCAGCATCTGCTCGCTGAGATTTTCAATGAACCGCTGCTGTTTCGCTTTCAGCACCTGCTTCAACTCCACCGGACCATCGAACTTCTCGCCCGTGGGCAGCACCCCGGCCGTGTCCAGCGGCTGGTCTTTCGTCGATTCCCGCCAGCGGCCGATGGCGTCGTAATGGTCCAGGCCAAAGCCCAGCGGATCGATCCGCTTATGGCAACCCGCGCAGGTCGCATCGGTGGCGTGCTGGGCCAGCAATTCGCGAAAGCTTTTCGCTTCCCCGTGCGCGGCGGCGTCTTCGATCTGGGCGACATTGTTCGGCGGCGGCGGCGGTGGTGTGCCCAGTAGCACTTCCAGCACATACTTGCCCCGTTGCGTCGGTGAGGTGCGGAAGGTGTGCGACGTCATCGCCAGCACCGCGCCCATGCCCAGCACCCCGCCCCGATGCGCCTCGGGCTTGAGCGGCACGCGCTGGAAGGCGTTCCCCTTGATCCCGGAAATGCCGTAGTGCTCCGCCAGCGCGCCGTTGAGGAAGGTGAAATCGGAATCGATCAGGTCCGTGACCGGCAGATTGCCCGTGCGCAGCGCATCAAAGAAGAGGATCGGTTCCTGGCGCATCGATTCCTTCAATTCCTCGGTAAAGGTCGGGAAGAACTCGATGGTCGGACGCGCCTCCGTGAGCTTCTTGAGCTGCAGCCATTGCGCCGCAAAATCCTCGGCGAGCGCTTTCGCCTTGGGGCTGGCCAGCATGCGCGCGACTTGCGCGCGGAAGATGGCCGGGTCCGAAAGCTTGCCCTGCGCCGCCAGGCCCAGCAGCTCGTCGTCGGGAATGCTCGACCAGAGGAAAAACGACAGGCGCGAGGCCAGCTCGAGGTCGTTCACGTGATAGGGCTGCGCTGCGCCGGCGCGATCCTGTTCCACGCGAAAGAGAAAGTTCGGCGAAAGCAGCACCGCCTTGAACAGGAAGCGAAACGCCTCACCCGGCGCTTTGCGTTGGGCGAGGGCGGCGTCGAACAACGCCACGTAGCGCGCCACCTCCTCCGCGCCGACGGGCCGGCGATAGGCCCGCGGCAGCAGCCGCGACATCATGGAGCGGACCGTTTCGCGCATCTGGGCGGGAGATGCGCCTTGCGCGCGGAGCGAGGCGTTGATGGAGCCGGCGAGGTTGTTCCCGTGCGCTTTCGGATCGAAGAGCCGGGTGACGGTTTCGTCCGCGGCGGAGACGTATTTTTCGGTCAGGGCCGGCGGGATCTTCAGCGCCACGGCGAGATTGTCGTAGCCGTTCCCCACGGGGTCCTCCGGCATGCCCACGGCGCTCGCCGAATCGAAATCGATCCCGAAGAGATCACGCACCGCGCGGCGATATTCCGCATGGGTCAGGCGGCGAATCACCGGCGGCCCGGGATCGGGTCCCTTGGCAATGATCGCCGCGTCGAGCGTCTGCTCCACCCAACCCGCGAGCAGGTCGCGCGCGTTGTCGGCCATTTTCGGCTCCTTGGAAGGCGGCATGTCTCCGCCGCGCAAAACGTCCACGACCTTCTCCCAAATCTCCGGCTCCTTCCCGATGGCGCCGGCGTCCTTGAACTCTTCCAGGTTCACGTCGCCCTTCTGCTTTTCCGCGCCATGGCACTTGTAGCAATGCTCCTTCATCACCGCCTGGACTTGAGCGAAATCGGGCTCACTCGCGGCGCTCCACCAGGGAAACGCCAGCAGCGCCACGGCGGACGCGAAATGGAATTGAAGAGAGGACGAGAGACGTAGCGAGACCATTTTATTTTTCCTGACCGATGCCGATTTCCGCGACTTCCAGGCCCGCATCGCTCTCATAAGAATGCAGGATGAGCGTGCGCACGCGTTCCCCTTCGGCCGAGGGATACTCGTTCGGGCTGAGCACGTGCAACGGGCGCATCGGCACGTCGACGCGCATCCACCCGCCGGTATCCGGCAGCTCCGCGGATGGCTCGATGGCGAGTTCGAAGTTTCCGCCGAAGGTGCCGCCCGGTCCTTCGCACGAAAGGAACAGTTTCAAACCCGTGCGCACCGCCGTGCGAAAGCGCACATGCAAGACACTGCGGTCCGAGAGCGTCACCAGGCCGGAATCTTCCCCCGGCATCGCCCGCACGGTCACACCGTGATGCACCACCAGCCGTCCGTCCGTACTGTGTCCGGCGACAAAAGGCAGCGAGCGCATCCGGCCCGGTTCTCCCGCGGAAGGCGGAAGCCACTGGCCTTTCGAACTCGCGGGGGCAGGTGCGTTGAACGCACAACGCCACTCGCCCGGGGGCGTGCTCTGCAACCGGGTCTCCATGGCCGCGCCGACATCGAGCGACGCCACCGCCACCCGATTGGCGGACACTTCTACGGCGCGCCCATCCGCCAGCCGCCGCATGCGCACCTTCCCGGACTCCACGTTGAGCGCCGTCTGATTCTGCTCCGAGGCCAGCGCGAACACCGTGCCGAGCACTTCGATTTCCGCGGTGTTGGTCCGCACCACCATCGGCCGGCCCGCGGGCTGATGCGCCACATGTCCGGTGAACGCGCCGCGGCGGAGCGCGAGCCGCTTCTGGCCATCATCGGAAAAGCCCAGCTCGGCATCGCCGGTCAGCGTCAGGACCGTGCCGTCGTCAAAACGCAATTGCGCCGAGCTCGAAGCCCCTTCCACACTCAGCGTGCCGGCAGCCAGCCCGACGCCGGACGAAAGCACCGCGCGCTGCCCGCCGTTGTCACTGCTCCAGGAAACGGCGCCTTCCACCGATTCCACCCGGGCGACTTCATGATGATTGCCCGATTTCCGGCCCCCCGCAAAAAAGAGCGCCGCCGCCGCAAATCCGGCCACGGCAATCACCGCCGCCCACTGCAGCGCTCTCCGCCAGGACGCGCGAGCACGACGATTCTCCGCCATCTCCACCACCGCCGCGCCTTCCTCCCGATCCGTCGCCGCCGCCGCATAATCCCACATCAGCGCGGAGTGCAGCCCCATGAATTCCCGGTACCGCCGGCGCGCCGCCGCATCGTTCCGCAAAATCGGCGCCAACTGCCCTTCGCACGCTTCCGCAGCCTCCGGGGAATCCGCATCCACCAAGGCATTCAAGAGCCTTTCGAGCTCATGGTCGTCCGGACGCCCGTTCATACGCGCGCCCCCTGCGCCAAAGTGCGTTCGATGCAATTGAGCAGCAACTGGCGGGTCCGCCGCAGCATCTCCGAAAGCGCCTTTGGCGAAATGCCGCGTTCTTCCGCGAGCGCCTTCACCGAACCGCCCGGCTCATAACGGCGGGCAATGAGCGCCCGCTGCCCATCCGTCAATTTTTGCAGACACCCCGCCAGGGCCACCCGACGCGGATCATGTTCCGCCGCTTCCGCGATGGCTTCTTCCGCGATGAGGGCCAGCAAATCGTCATCGAAAGTCACCCGCGCCCGCGATTTTTTCTTCATCAAGGCCAGGGCCTGCCACTGCGCAATGCGCATCGCCCACGGCATGAATTCCCGGGTGGCATCGTATTCCGCCGCCTTCCGCCAGAGCACGATATTCGCCTCCTGCAGCACGTCATCCGCATCCGCCGCATTGCGCACGATCGACAGGATGAAAGCATGCAACGTCCGTTGCGCCCGCGTCACGTGCGCAATGAAATCCGCCGAGGGAAGACTGGGATCGGAACCGTCTGGCATCATTCTATTTAGCCCGCCCGCCCCAAATCCCACGGAAAACTTTGGGTCGATCTTCGGTCGCAGCCGGTTTTGTCCGCCGTCGGCGAGTCACCTTGTCTAGGTTCAATTCCTAGTGAGGCAGCGTCGGTGAAATAAATTTCCGAATGAGAACTTAAGGCGCGACGGGTTCCGGGACAGGCCGAGGGATCGCGGGTAATGGACCGCGTCCGTCTGCTTGCCACTTCTCGACAGCTCTCGCGACTAAAGGCGCCAGCTGGTGCAATCCCTGTAGAATCAACAGACCAGTCCGGTGCATTTCATACCACTCCCACCGAAGCGTGAGCGCCTTGCGGCCCTGCTCCAATTCCAGTCTTTGAAGTGTCAACGTCGCTTTGCCGAGTAGCGCGGGCGGAAGCTGGTCAGTGACTCTCAACAAAAAAGAGGGCAATTCGACCTCAAACCAGGAGTCCTCGACCTCGAAGGGATCGAGCAATTGACCATCCAACGTCCGCTTCTTGCTGTTCAGTGACCCCGCGAGGAAACGAAAGTTGTTCCAATCGTAGGCGAGCTGCCGCTGGTCCTGTTTGCAGGAGTCCCAGGAAATGAAGTGGTCCACCTGGCCATCGGGCAAATGCATCGCGTAATAACCACAGCGTCGCGCAAAGCCTTCACGGAGATCATCTCGAAAGGGCGACCAGAGGTCTTTGGGGCGATCGGGAAGTTCATCCTGCGCGGCGAGCCACTCCATTCCCGGCTGCCGACATTCCGCATCGAAGAGCGGCGGCTCTGGAACGGGCGAGGGAACCCGGATCATCGAGCGCCTCCGGTGGTCACGATCCAGCGCGGCCAAAACGGATCGTCGTCGGCCAGGGTGCGTCTGAGCTCGCGCTCGATCTCCTGCTGTGAGGCCAAATTCGCGGGCAAAGCGTGACGTCTTCCGGCGAGCCAGTTTTGTGCTGCCTGGAGGGCCGTCTCTGCTTCACGTGAATAGCCGCTGCGCATGTCGAAAGCCGGCGAGCGCAGCCATTCCACGACATCACCCTGCTTGGCCCAGGCAATTCTTTCCAGTCGCACTCGCCCCTGCGCATTCAATTCGAGATTGAATAAACGATCTCGCTCATCTTCGAAGAGCGTTTCCAGTGAGGCCAGCACGAATGGCGCATGCGTCGTGGCAATGATCTGGACTTGAGTCCCGTCCGCTTGCTGCAGGAGACGGCCCAGAACCTTGACCACTGCCGGCAAAATCGTGCGTTGCCATTGCGGATGCAAGTGCGCCTCTACTTCGTCCCAAAGCAGGACAATCCTTTTGGTGCTTTCGCGTCCGCGCAACTCGGCAGCGGCCAAATGTTCCGTCCATGCCCAGACGATCATGTAGGCCAGGGAAAGGATGCGCCGAATTCCTGCGGATGCCTGATGCAGCGGAACGTTGCCATAGGGCATGGCCAGAGTCGGCACATCTCGCACCCCCATGTCCGGCACCCGGACAGATCGTCCCGCGCGCAAAGGGAATTCCGGTCCAGCGGGCGAAAGGTCCGCAAGGACGCTTTCCAGCATCGCAAAAGCGCCATTGGCTCTCAGGCTCCAAGTCTCCCAGTCTTCAAGTAAACCACGACAAATCACCTTGCCTGTTTTGTCTTTCAAACCCTCCCAGAGATCCTGTTTACCAAACTGAAACGAGGGCGGGCGATCCGGACCAGCGGCGGTATCCTCATGCCAATAGTTTCGCTCCGGATCCCAAAGGGAGAATCCTCCATCGATTCTGGCATAGAGAATAAAGCCGGGACTTGGGGGGCGCCGCTTGGGAAGCTGCCAATCCAGCGTCTCGCGCCGGAATCTGCATTCCACTTTGTCGTTCGGGCCACTTTTGCCGTGGACGTGATAGGAAATACTGGCCTCGTTGACTCCCGTCGCGGGATACACCGGGTGGTCATCGGCCCAGGTACGAGTCAGAGCCCACCACGCTACATCCAGCACGAAACTCTTGCCGAGACCGTTGTCTCCGGTGATCACGTTGAGCCGCTCTCCAAACGTAAAATCCAATTGGGCTGCGGGGCCGAGATTTTGCAGGGTCAGAGTTTCGAGCATAACGGTTCGATGGGCCCTTTAGTATCAGAAGAATCGCGCCACCCAATCTCGAAAATGCGGAACGCCCTTTCGAAATCATCCCTCGGCTTTCCGGATTTCCCGGCCCCACTGGATGACGCCGTAACGCGGAAAAGAGGATGCCAGAATGAACCCCTCGGAGAATTGGTCAGCGGTGCGTTCAACTGGGCTTTCTCGGCGTGACGATCGAAGATGCGCTCGAGAAGGCGGATCACGAATGCAACCGGGTTGCGCGCCAGCGCCATTTGGCTTGCGTCTCCTCGCACGCGCTCGATCCGAGCTACCTCCCAAGGGCTTTTGCGCCAATCCGTTGGAAGCGACCCTTTCAGACCGCGCTTTTGTCAAGATATGTTGACTGACCCCTTCCCCACATGACCCCTTCCCCACACTCTGAAACAGTCCGCGCGGTTCAATTCCTAGAGGGGGCAGCGTCGGTGAAATAAATCTCCGCAGGAGAACTGGAGGGAAGCGCGCCGTCGCTTCCGAGTGAGAGCGTTCTCCCAGCACCGACGGCGGCTCGCCCGAGGATCTGCCGCCACTGGTCCCGTACGCCACCTTCTCAGCGGTGCTCTCCAGCGCGCCATCCGCGAACGGTCTGGACTGGCCCAGCGCGTGTCGGCTACAGAGCCTCGTTATGAGCGACGCATGGACAAAGTCCCCGGAGACCATCGCCACCATTCTCGACCGATGGCGCGGCTCCAACGCACAAGCGGTCGCCTACACCGTCAGCCACGGCGTTCTTGTGCTGAGGCTCTACCCGCCCCATCCGACTTCGGCCCGCTCGGCATACATCCAATGCAAGGACTGTCAGACCATTCAGCTTTACCAGACTGATTGGGAACGCGCGGACATTTCCATCTCTTCGTCGTCCCGTCGTTTGGGCACGGTTTACACCCTCGTCGATTCCGGGAGGTTGCATGTCGTTTGCGGGGCGGTGTTTCTCATCGAATCTGATACTCGAATCGACTTTCATCGTGAGTGGAGTGACCGCAAATGAACCAGCCTTGACCTACCGGCGCACCGAATGTGGAGCATTCGGTATATGAAGCCAACGGATCCGATTGCAACCTCGCGGGCACCCCGGGAACTTCTCGAAGCCCTGCGTGGGGCAGCCGAGCACCTGCGAGAGCGAGGAGATTTCCATTTCCTTAACGATGAACCGGAGATTTTTACGACATTCCAGCTTGCGACTCTCATTGACCAACTGGCTAACCGTTTAGCTTCAGGCGACGAGTCGGTCGGCAGGAGACTCTGGAGCATCTTTGCTCCAACCTGCGCTTGGGACGACGCAGGAGGCGATTCGCACCTCGGTCAAAACGTCTTCCAGCTTATCAACGTGCTCTACCGTCCAACGTGAACGGTTCTTCGACATCCGTCCCGCGGATATAAACCATGTAATTTCAAATAGTGCAGAAATATGAGGACGTTAGCCGGTTTTTAGACTGCAGGTTCAATTGTCCAACCATCAGCGAGACGTCCAAAGCAGAACAGGCCCTTCCGGTCCGCAACGCGGTTGGTTGCCGGAAAGGCCTGCGCTACAAGAGGTATCGGCCGCCTCGGCATAGGCTGGTCGTAGGTGACAATGCTTTCGCCATCTCATTCCCCGTTGAACCGACGGCGGGGGGAGATCCGTTCGAGCAATTCCACGGCCAGATTTTTCCGCTCCATCCGCCGCACATCTTCGAGAAATTCATCCGAGAGCAGCCCAATGTTCGGCCGCTCCAGCCCGGCCATCTGGAAAATGTCCTGCACGTCCTCCGCCTTTACCGCGTTATCGAGGATCTGCTTCAGCGCGGAGTGCTTTTGCTCGGCACTCCGCTTCTTGTTCACGCCGGCATGCTTTCGCAGCACCGCCGCGATCGCGGAGAAGAAAGCCAGCTCCAGGTGCAATTCCTTCGCCCCGTCGAGTGTCGAGCACAGCGAGTAGGCCACATTCGCCTCCGCCATCGCGTCGAGGAAGCGCTTCTTGCCGTTGATCTTTTTGTCGTTCCCTAGACCTAGGATGTGATTTTGCCATTTGGGGCCGTTTTGGGCGCTGCCGGTCATTACGACTTTCAGCGTCTCTGCTTTCGCGGCCGTCCCGATGAACTCAGCGAAAAGTCACTTCTATTGACTGCACCTCAACCACACGGGTTGCTGGGTCAATCGTTAGCGCTTCCGGTTCAAAAAATACGAAGTTAGTACCGCCCGTCCTGACGGCGCTCCGGTAACGGATTCCGTCGTAACCAAGGTCTAGAATCGCTTCAGCAAGATATTGCGTGGGCACGTATTCCACCTCGCTGTCTTCGGGGCTGACTGGCCGGGCCAACTCTCGATTCAGGATATTGAGCAATGCAGTTCGTCGAACTCGCGCCAGCAGGTCCGTATCGCCGAAAGGGCTGGCTATGCTGTGCGCCCTGCTGATGTCCGCGACCTTCAAGGGGCGGTTCGGCGTCAAAGTGCAAATTGATACCCGAGCTCCAACGAAAGGCCGTATCTCGGCCACAGCAGTCTCAGCTTCTTCAGCTACATAAAGATAGGAGATTCCCGCTGGGTTTGCTCTGCCCCTCCGCGCCATCCCAGAGGGCGGCGGCCCCATTTGCCCGGCAGGAAATGGTGTGGGTGGGTCGGCGTGCTTGTCAGCGCATCCCTCGCGAGCGCGGAAAAACTTCAGCATCGATGAAATCGTCATATCGGTTGTCTCAAGTATTTCTGGCAGCCAGTCCCTCGGGTTCGAAAGAAACGGGACATCTTCGGAGCCGAGCAGAAATCTGCGCTTCCGTTTAATATGCCCTACGAACTGCTCCCAAATTTCTTCGTCTTGGTTGGCGAACTTGAACTGCCACATTTCGTCACTGGAACGGGTGATTGACCGCTCGTTGGAGTCCAGCGGCCCAAACCGTATCTCGTCGAGAATCTGGTTCTGCGTTTTCTTGGGAAGCTCGTCGTCAAACACCCCCCAACCGCCAATCGCATCAGCAAGTGACTCGTCAATGTGAAAGGTTTGTTGCTTCGCGGGTTCGTAGAGACAGAGCAGCGGGTCGAACATGCCGCCCAAGTCTTCTGCGGACATTATTCTGACTCCCTCTGCCCCGCAGCAATCGCAATCGCCCAAAGCGCCAGCGCGTTCAATGAACTCAACGACCTCCTTTGCCTTGAAACAATGAGTGCAGCATTTCATTAGCGGTGACTAGATGATGGCGTTTGCAACGACCTCACCAATCTTTGATATTTCCGCCGGTCCTTTGACCATTATGAAAAGGCACTCGCCTTCGCTCCGTGCTTCCCATAGTTGGCCCAGCCGCTGCTTCTCGCGGGAATCTGCGTTCTCGGACAGGTGCGTGCCCTTGTATTCAACGGCCAGGTTCTTTCCGTTCTTCAGCCTGCAAACGAAGTCGGGGTAAAACTTGTCGGTCGATGTCTGAATCCAGAATGAACTGGTAGGCTCACCTTCAAGATTCCTCACCCAGAACTCAATCCCTTCAAGATGCGCAATCAATCGCGCGCAGTCGTATTCTTCACCTTCGTTTTTCAGGTCGCCAATCACCTCATAGAAGTGGCCCGGAAGCGAAAGGCCGCTGTATCGAAACGTGTAAGGGTACCTCGACGGCTCGAACCGGTGCGTCACCGCAGAATTCACGAACACGGGTGCAGGTGCGTCGCTGAAAAGCAGTTCTTCGAGCGCCTTGCGCCGCGCGTCCTTGCGGAGTGTGCGCACCTTCTCGGCTACAGCCTTTGCAAGCCGATGCCGATGCGCTGTCAGGTGTTCGAGGTCGAACTTTCGGTCATCAACGAGTTTCCCGACCATCCGCGTGAGATAGATGCCGGTCTCAGCTTCAGTGAGGTCGGGGTGAGCAAATGACCGATCCAGCCAATGGACCAACTGACCCACTGACCACGCTGCGGACGATTCTAGCAGGAGTTGCTGCGCGTCATTTAAAGGAATGAAATCTTGCCGGAGTTTTTCGGTGTCAGTGATGTCGATTTTGATTCCCCGCTGCTCGGTGGGGACAAGGAAACTGGCGAGTTCGGCGTCAGCCTCGCTGAGACTCCACTGCATCCGGTCATCGATGTCATCCGCTTCGAGTTGCCGGAGGAAATCGCCTTGATAGAGAGCGAGCACCGGAACCTTGAACACGGTTCCCTTCTGCGAGGGTGATTGAGGGCGAGCCGGTGTGGCTGCTGCTTGGCCGGACCGACGGCGGCAGGCGTCCGCCACCAACGTTTTTGTTGGAGCATCGGAGAACGCGGCGACTAAAGCGGTCTCTTGTTCGGCATTCAGCGGTTGGTCGATTCGTAGTGTCTTGGTCGCTGCGTCCCAAGTCACGGCTTCCATTACGAGGAGAGGAATTGCCCTCGCCGGAGCAGCGGCAAGCGCCACGGTTACAGGTTCAGCAGGGACGCTTGGTGTGCCGTTTTCCCCCAGCGGCAAGGTTGGCTCTACAATTAGGTCTGCTGCTTCTTGCCTCTCAAAGCCCGCTTCCACCAAGCCGTCTTTTAATGCTCTTGCAGCGGCATCAAACTTCGTCGAGGCGACGAATGCATAGGAGCCATTCAGCGCCTCGCGGCGCTTCCGAGTCACATAAGGCATGCGCAGGATGCGCCCAAGAATCTGCTCTACCGCTCTCCCGCTGCTCAGTTCCGCAACCGAGAACAGCACATACGCAAACGGGCAGTCCCACCCTTCCTTGAGTGCCTGCACCGTGATGATGAACCGCAAGCGGCATTTTGGACTGAGCACGTCCAGATTTTCCGGCTTCTCCAAGTCACGCACGTCTCCAGTCGCGATGGCTATTTCCTCCTCCGGTATATTGAATTGCTCGCGCAGCGTGCGTTTCACTTGATCAACCGTGATGCTGGCCTTATCTTTGTATTCCGGCTGCGCCTGCAAAAGCATAATTGGGCGGAGGTATTTGGCTTTGGCCGGGTCCGGCTGTTCAGCTTTTTCCTTTTCGGCTTCGTCTTTCAGTTCGTTCAGCAGGCCGATGGCGTCACCGAGTAGCGCATCCCACGGCTCCCTGTAGCGAAGGAAGATTGGCAGCTTAATCATCTCCTCCGCCTTCAGTGCGTAGGCTGACACCGATACAAGAACGTTGCTCGGAGGATTCTCCACCTGCTCGCCGTCGTAGGTTACGGTTTCACGCTTCGTGTTCGGTGTCGCCGTGAGTTCGAGAATGCCAGATGGATTAAGGCGTTTCAGCGTTTCAAATGCAAGTGGTTGGCGCGCGTTGTGCGCCTCGTCCACAATTACGAACGGGCGGCGGATTCGAAACACATTCGACAGAGAGAAGTCGTAATTGCCCTCGGGCTTGCGTTCGAGGACGGACAACAACTCCGCAGGCAAATTCTCGAAATGGCTCATTAGCGCCCCGTTACTTTCGTAAACTTTGAGTTGGGTTGTGTCCTTCCGTCGGAATGCTTGCATCGTCGCGACGACGACGACCGTAGCACCGTCCAACGTCGCACGCGTAACGCTCATGGCCTCGTCAATGTCGAGGACTTCTACCGAGCCGAGATTCATGTCGAGGGACAGGCGATACGGGTCTCTGCGGTCTTTGAGGCGGTCGAGCGTCTGCCGACGAATGGCATCACTTGGCACTAGCCAGAGGACAAGCGCACGGTCGGCACGCAGCAGTTCCTTTTGCATCACGGCGATTGCCTCACAGCCGACCACTGTCTTTCCACCGCCCGTCGGGATGCGCAGGCAGACATATGGAATGCCTGGCAATTGCGCGACTGCGGAGTAGGGCAATCCGCTGCCGTAGATTTCGGCAGTGATGGAGGTGAAGGCGGTAGCAACGGGAAAACGGTCTCCCATTTCTTGCAGTGCTCGGCAGCGCTGGTAATAGCGCCGCAGCCAATCGAGAACCTTTTCTTGGTAGTTCTTGAGTATCATTGGAGGCGGATCGAATAAGGCGTTTGTTTGAAGACGATGTTTCCCCGTTTCAACCGTTCGCTGCTGAGACGACACCCAGCAGCATACACAACGCGCGGTCCGTCGTGCGGCGGCAATATCTCCAGAGTCGCTCCCGTAAGAATGTTTCCACCATCGACAGACTTGTCTTTGAGGATTCCGTTAAAGAGCAAGTAGACAGCGATTCCCGTCTCCGTAACACCTAGCAACGGGGTCTTAGTAACGCGCTCGCGCGGCAGCGGCTCGCCAGTTTCTGTGAAGAAAACGTGCCGCGCGAGTTCGGCAAAACGCACGCTCTCACGTATCTTCCCAGTTTCATCGAACAACTGATCACCAAGCTCACAGAATCGGAATCCTCCACCGACGCCGCGAACCTTTTTACCATCGGAGCGGGTAAAGCCCTGAATAACCTTAGTGAGTCTCGACGCAACGGCGTGCGCGTTGTTGTTCTCTAGCTCAACGAGGATGAACCGCCGCTTCTCATCTGAGGTTAATGCAGCATGGCCGGTAGTCCCGGATCCTGCGAAAGAATCCATTACGAGCTCGCCCGGTCCGGCGTAGAGCGAGATGAGAAACGCGATTAATTCGATCGGCTTTGGGTAATCAAAGTTTAAACCCATTTGCTTCAGCAAGGAACTGCTCTTTTCAGTCGTGCCGAAGTTAGTGAGAACGCTTTGCACATAGTGAGATTGCCGGCCCTCGCGCCGGTAGTAGAGCACACCTTTCTTACTTAGATAAAAACTAAGACGCGTTCCACCGTCATCGATCGGGCAACAACCATTGGTGATAAATGCCTTGAGCTTGTCCGCGGAACTCCATCCTGTGAATACACGGCAAGACTGTTCTAACTTGCCGTTCTTGATAAGCATTCGGTCGGCTCGAACTGGGTATACGGCCTTAAAACGCTTCGTAAGATTCTTGGAGATCGCTTTTGCACTATCCGCTTCCTTGTAGAAAGCGTCGAATCTCTCCATCGGTTCCAGCGTCAACGATTCGGCCTCACACGGAAAACCTTTCGGCAGCTCGACGATGCTCGGCGGATTCTTTGGGCCGTTCTTAGTGATCGAGTTTTCAGCGAAATCGCGGCGAATCTTTGAATCAGGCGGAACGGAAGGGTCCACGACATTCCGAATCGATGCCTTCGCTTTGTCCTTCGCGTAAGCGACGACGTATTCATGCACCCCAGTGATTTCTTCCTGATTTTCCGTGTGACCGTGGGTGTTCCATATCAACACTTCGATAAGATTCTTTCGCTTAAAAATGTCGTCCCCCAGGGTCAGCAGGTTCGCAAGCTCGTCCCGTCCGATGCTTATAAAGATGACTCCGTCATCACGGAGGAATTGTTCGAGCAGTTTCAACCGCGGATACATCATACACAGCCACCGGTCATGGCGGTCGAGAGTCTCTCCCTCTTTGCCGACTACCTTCCCGAGCCACTCTCGGATTACAGGACTGTTGACGTTGTCGTTGTAAGTCCAACCCTCCTTTCCCGTATTGTATGGAGGGTCTATGTAAATGCATTTTACCTGGCGCGCATAGTGGGGAAGCAGCGCCTTGAGGGCGACGAGATTGTCCGCCTTAACAACGAGATTTCCGCTACCGAGGTCACCACACCCCAACTCCGGCACGTCTTTGAGTAGGTGAAACGGAACATCTTTATGATGGTTCACCACGGCTTCTTTCCCAATCCAGTTCAGCGTCGGCATGTCGGTCAGTTATTAGAAAATTGATATTGAATTGCCAGGCATTCCGCGAAACGAGGCCCGCACTTTGGTCTGCCAGTCCCGTCTTTCACCCCCCCAAACCTCGATGAGCCGGCCGGTGGAGGTGATCTTGTGGGTGCTCTTCTTCCCGTTGATGATCTCGATCTCCGTCCCCTGCGGGAGCTTGGCGCTATCCTGCAGCGTCTTCCACCGGGCGATGGCGGGCACCCAAAAGACGCTCTTCTCGATGTAGTAGTCGCGCTCCTCGAGTTCCTCCCGGATGGCTTCGGCATACTCGGCGCCCCCTTCCCGCCGTAGTCGGCGGGATCGAGAAAGTATTCGCTCTGCGGATCGCGTAACTGCGTCTCGATCTCCTTTTGCCGGACGGCAAAGGAATCCGAGACGTATTTCAGGAAGACCAGCCCGAGGACGGCGTGCTTGTAGACGGCGGCGTCGAGATTCGCGCGGAGTCGGTCCGCGGCGTTCCAGAGCTTTTTGTCGAGCTCGTTGAGGAAAGTTCGTTCTTCGGTGCTGGTCGTGGGCATGGGCGCGGGGCGGCAAACGTATAGTCGGCAAAAATGGCCGCCGCCTCTCAACCTGCCTCCGGTGGGGAAACGACCGCCGGGGAGATAAAAGGACGCTCCGCTCGGATTTGGCAATCTCAGAAGCGCTCTGGGCCGCCGTGAAAATGCCCGTGCCCGGCCACCGCCAGAATCTCGAATGATTTTTCGGCGAGCCTCTTCGCGTCACCGCTTTGGTATAGTCGTAGCAGGTAGGGTCAAGAACGGACAAGAGGCTGAGCAAATTGGAGGCAGGCGAAATCTTGTGACTTGCCCTGTTTCCGCGCTCGCTCTTTCGGTGCCGATATGGGCCACCGCTTCGGCTATCGCCCCGTCAGGCTGGCCCGAAATCCGTCAATCGTCTGGGTCTTTCCATTGGCCGCCGTGTAGACGTGCGGCTCGGCCTTTACCGCCGATATTTCCACGGTCATTTTCACCCTGGCCGTGGCGCCGGTCAGCCAAACGAGGGCGCCTTGGGGTGTTTGCACCACGAGGCCTTTGTCGCTGCTCTGCAGGACGACTCCCTTCACGATGATCAGCGGACTCGGGGTGGCGCTGGCACTGGGTTGCGCAGGGGGCGCTGGCGCCGCCGCCGGCTGGCCGGGCTGGATCTCCCCCTCGCGCCCGGCCTCGGCGGCGACGAACTGGTCCATGGTGATCGAGCCGGTGTTGTTTTGGTCGATGGTGCTGAAAAAGGCTCTCGCCTTCTCCGGGGTCTTCCGGCCCATCGGCCCGGCGAGGAATTCTTCGAGGCTCAACTGGCCGTCGCCGTTCTTGTCGAGTTCCTTGAACCGTCCCTCCCAATGACGCCGGGCCTTGGCCGGGATGGTTCCGGCGGCGGATGCGGTGGGTGTCACGGCAGGGGCCGGATTTGGCGCGACTGGAGCGGCGGCCGTGGGCGGAGCTGGAGGGGTGGGAACGCCGGCCGCGGTCGGGGGCACGCCCGCACCCATCTCCTGGTATCCGGCAGGAATCACAAATTCGCTGTCCGGCACGGGCTGTTGCCGGGCGCTGGTCAGGGTGATGGTGACCGGCCCGGCTGGCGAGGCCACCTGGGCTTTGACCATCATGCCGGGCAGATCCAGGTTGGCGGTGTCGAAGCCCATCGGCGTCGTGCCGCTCATCTTCTTCATCTCTGCTTTGATGGCGTCCGCCTGCGGATAATCCCGGGCGACCCAGATTTTCTGGGCGGCCGGCCCCGACCCGACTTCATACACGTCCGCGGTGTAGGGGCCGACCTTTTCGGTGACGCCCGTGGGCTTTGGCTTGGGTTGCTGATTGCCGGCCGGCGTGGGTCGAATTCTCCCCTTCACGGCCATCTTCTGCGCGGTCATCAGGGTGGTCGATTCCCCGGTTTTGAAATCCCAAATCACCGTCATCCGTCCGGCTGGGCTGGGCATATCCATCCGTGCCTTGTCGGCCCGAATCTCAAGCAGCATGTTGCCGTTGAGCATCGCGGATTCGACTTTCTGTTCGATGACCACGTCGGCCGGGGCCGTCAGAGTGGTCGTCAGCAGGAGTCCGAGGGTGGGAAGGAGTTTCATCGAGTTCGGAGGAGGAATGTCGGGGGATTCGACACCGCGGCCGGGTGGGCGGGCGGGCAGATTCTGGCGGGGGGAAGTGAGAGACAAGCTCATTTGAGGGAGTGTGTGTCGCGTGATCCCTTTCAATGACTTTCACCCTTGCTGACCCGCTTCGCGGGCCCACCCAGTGTCGAGCGTGACTCCTAGTGCTCTGTCACTCGTGAAGTGATGGGTGGGTTGAGTTAAAGCGTGGCAGCGATATTCCGGGGAGCGCGCTCGTTTGCGCGGCGCCTCCGCGCCGCCCCTACGGGCTGCCTTCGGCAGGCTATTTGTGCCGCCCGCCTCCGCCCATGGCACTATCTTCGCTGCGCTCCGGTTCGCTCCGCTCGGTTCGAGTGCTGGCGAAGGCGTCCCCGCCTTCGCGAACTTTTTGGGCGTGGCCTACAGGGGCGGGGTGTTCTTTGATTCACACGATTTAAAAAAGTTCGTCTCGGCGGGACGCCGAGACCAGCACTCGAGACGAGTGCGCTCTCCGGAGCTCCAACGCCGCGCATCCCCAAAATCCACCCTCATTTAACGCGTGACGCGGCACTAGGCGGCCTCGGTCTTTGGCCGCGAAAGGGAGTTGGCGTTTGCGGTGAAGCGTTGCATCTTCCCGCTCCCGCGTCGCGTTCCATCACCCATGCCCGAAGTCCACCCCGTTATCCTCTTCTACAAATACGTCACCATTGCGGATCCGGAGGGTTTCCGGGCGGCGCAGCGCGCGCTTTGTGAAGCGCTCGGTTTGAAGGGGCGGGTGCTGATTGGCTCGGAAGGGATCAATGGGACGCTCGCCGGGCCGCGCGCGGCGGTGGAGGCGTATGGGACGGCGTTGCGCGGGGATGAACGCTTTGCCGATATCGAGATCAAAGCCAGCGAGGGGGATGCGCAGACGTTTCCGAAGCTGATCGTCAAGGTGCGTCCCGAGATCGTCACGCTGGGGGCGGGGCCGTTGGCACCGGACCGGGATAATCACCTCAGCCCGGCGGAATGGAAGCGCACGCTGGAGGAAGATCCCGAGGTGGTGGTGGTCGATGTGCGCAATCGCTACGAATCGGCGGCGGGCAAGTTTGCCGGGGCGGTCGCTTGCGACATTGGGAATTTCCGCGAACTGCCGGCCTACCTGGAGCTGCTCGCGGAGTTCAAGGACCGCAAAGTCCTGATGTATTGCACGGGCGGGATTCGCTGTGAGAAGGCGTCCGCGTTATTTCGCCGGGAGGGGTTCAAGAATGTCTTCCAACTGCACGGCGGGATCGTGACCTACCAGGAGCAATTTGGAAACGAGCACTGGCTGGGTGAGTGTTTCGTCTTCGACCAGCGCATGACCGTCCGGGTGGATGAAGCGCTGGTGCCGATCGGACGCTGCGCGCACACCAGCCGCGCGACCCATCGTTTTGTGAACTGCCTGCACGATCCCTGTCATCTCCTCTTTCTCCTCGCGGAGGAAACGGAGCGGGAAAACGCCGACACGCGGCTCTGCCCGGACTGCCTGGCCACCGGACTGACCTCGGCGACGGCGGACTACAAAGGAAGCCCGTCGCGGGCGGCGGAGGTTCGCGATTTTGGGAAAGCTGGGGTATAATTTGTCAATGAAGCTCCCGACCGTGAATCGTCCGCTGGATTTGGTGATCAAAGGCAAGACGCACCATGTCACCTGCGTTGATCTTTTCGATGGCGGTTACGGATATTACTTTGATGCGGTTTTTCCAAAAACCACCCGCTACAAGTTCTCCGTCGGGGATCAATGCCAGGTTCCGGGACTGGGAGAGAAGCGGCTGGCGGATTTTGTGAGCTACACGAAGGAGGATGGTCGGACCGCGCGCTTCCTGATAGCGAAGTATTGAAGGGGGCGGGGTGCATCCTGGTTTCAGCCACCAGTTTTTGACGACAAAGGCGCAGCGAATGGTAAAGTCCCGGAATGCCAAAACCAAATTACCAGTTTGAGAAGCGCAAAAGGGACATGGAAAAGAAGGCCAAAAAGGAAGAAAAGCGATTGCGTAAGGCCAACAAGGACACCAACCCTTCGGCGGAAAAGCCTGCGGAATAAGGAGCCTGGGAGCCACGGACCCGCGGGTCCGAACGGCCGGCCAGTGCTCCGTCCTGCAGTAGCATAGACAGGGTCGACTTCCGCATCCAAGGGTGGGATGCGGGTAGCAGGCGCAGGTCCTTTCCCCGCCCCTGGATCACGGTCGGCGAACCAGCCGCCCGCCGCGCAACGGAGTTGCCCCAAGGGGTGCATGACGAAAGCCTCACTTTCGTAACGAGAGGTCAAAGGAGGGCGAACGCTTCTGCCTGCCCGGCAAGCGTGATCCTAAATCGGAAGATTGGATTGGCCACAAAAAGGTACAAAAAGCACAAGAGAAATGGATTGCGACGTGAAAGGACGCCACTGATCTGACCACCGTAGCGGTGAGGAAGACGAGGGATGGGAATCGTTCTTTTTGCGCCTTTTGCGCCTCTTTGTGGCTAACCATTCCGGTTTTTAGGGTTATTTGCAGAGCGGCAGCGCCAGAGTGGGAAACCCGTTTTCGGCAGATTCTCTACTCGAGTTCGAGCAGGAACTGGATCAGCTCATTCTGCTCCGTGGCCGTCAGTTCGCGAAAGCGGTCGTGGCCTTTGCCGGCGGGCGCGTTCGTCGTGTTGAAAACGGACGGCAGGTCGGGCGCCTGGCCGCGGTGGAGATACGGCGCGGTTGACCAGACGCCGCGCAGCGTCGGCGTGTCGAGGCCGGTGAGTGTCTGACCGAGACGTTTGCCAGAGGCGGCGGTGATGGTGCCGACGTCGTGCAGCACGTTCACCGCGCTATCGGTATAGTTCGGGCCGCTGTGGCAGGTCGCGCAACCTTTGTCCTGGAAGTGCTGCGCGCCGTTGAGGGCCGCGGTGGTGTTGGTACCGTCGGCGTTGCGATACGGGCTTTTCGGATAGGCGTTCAGCGAGGCGACGTACGCGGCCAGCGCATCAAGGTCGCTGCTGCGACCCGCATTCGGCGCGCCGAGCGATGGATTCGGCGTGCCGCCGGTAATGAAGCCGGAGCCGCCGAACCTGTTGCGGATATCGAGTTCGAAATCCTGGATTTCGTCGAAGTTGCCCGTCCAGTGCACGGGGCCGTTGCCCGTGCCCGCGCGCCCGAGCATGGTGATGGTGTTGCGGAAGCCTTCACCGCGATCGGTGAAATCCCAGGTGCGCCCGTCGCTGCCGCCATCGAGATGGCAGGTGGCGCAGCTCATGTAACCCTCCGCCGACATGCGCGGATCATCCGCGTTGTAGAAGATTTTCTTCCCGAGCAGCACGGTGGCGCTGAGTTTTTCCGTGGCGATGAGGGTGGTCTCGCCGAGATCGGTCATGACCGAACTGGTCCCATTCACCAGCCCGGTGATGTCGAGCGTGGTGACGTTGCGCGAGAGGAAGTTGTGCACGTAGAGCCGCGTCCCGTCGGGTTTGATGGCGAGCCCCGACGGCGCGCTGGCGACGACGATGCCAGCAATCTGGTTGCCGGTGTTTGTGTCGAAGACGAGTACTTCGTTGTTGGTGATGTAGGTGACGAACGCCAGATCGCCGACCGGCGAAAAGCAGATCGCCGAAGGCATGCCCTGGTTGTCCACATCCCGGCGCGCGAGCGTGACTTCAGAGCCGCCCGCGAGATCGATCTGCCGCAGGATGCTGCGCACGGTATTGTCCTCCGTCAGCGGGAGGCCGGTATGGCCTGGGCCGGTGCCGCGGTTGATGTTGTCCTTCTTCGCCGGGATCCAGAGGCGCTTGCCGTCGGGCGAGATGCCGGCGTCGAGCAGGTAGTTCGGCAACCCGCTGCCGCCGCTGGCGGAATCCGGGGTCGTCTCGATGCCGAGCGCGAAAGGATTGGCCGGGCGGTTGGTGCCGATCGGCGCGAGCGCCATGGTCGACGGGTCCACTTCCCACACCTGCCCCTGGGTATCGGGCGAGAGAAAACGCGTGACGAACACGCGCAGCGAATCCGCCGAGATCGCGACCGCGCGCGGGCCCGCGCCGACATCCAGCGAGGCGGTGACCGCGTGCGTGGCCGGGTTGATCTTCACCAGGGCCTCCGCGCCTTCGCAGGCGACAAAGGCTGCGCTGCCATTTGGCGCAAACGCGAGTCCCATCGGCTCGGAGCCGCGTCCGAGAGGGATGGTCTGGATGAGCCCGCCGTTGCTCGCGTTGAGCACGTAAATGTTCCCGGTATCGCGGCAGGAGACCCACACTTCCGCACCGCCGGGACGGACGGCCACCGAGCCCGGCTTCGTGCCTACGGCGATCTCGAAATCGCGCAGCCGCGAACTCGCATCGACGCGCGTGACGGTGTCGGTGTCCGGATTCACGATCCACACTTTGTTCAGCGTGCTGTCATAAGCGACCTGGCTCGATTTCGCAGGTGGATTCGCGGTGAGCGGCCGATAGACGATCTGCACGAAGGTGTGCGAAGAGGTGGTGTAGCCGTCATCGACAAACACCGTGACGATGTAGCGGCCGGCCGCGGAGTAGGTATGGCTCGCGCTGGCGCTGCTGCTCCACGCGCTCTGGGTGCCGTCGCCGAAATCGAAGGAGTAAGTCAGCGGCTCGCCGACATTGGCATCCGTGGCCGAGGCGGTGAAGGTCACGGCCGTGTTCGTGGTCTGCTTGGGAGCGGTGGACGAGATCGCCGCCACGGTCGGGGCCGCGTTCTCCGAGCCCGCGCCGAGCGCATTGATTTGCGCCGCCGTGGCGATTGCGCCGTAGACGCGGACTTCGTCGAGCCGTCCGACCAGCACATTTCCCCCCGCCATCGATCCGAGCTCAAACGGATTGCTCGTCGTGAAATCCGTGCGGGTCGTCTGGCCGGCGGTCACGTCGCGGCGATTGTAATAAATGCGCGCCACTCCCGCCGCGCGATCGATGGTGACGGCGAGGTGATTCCACTGGTCGAACTCGAACGTCCCGGTCGCCGTGTAGGCCGCTGCGCCGAGCGTGCCGTTTCCGGTCTCGAGCTGGATGCGCCCGAGGTTCGACTGCCCGGCCGCATAGACGAAGAGCCGGAAGCCCGCGGTGTTGTAACCCCAGGTGCTGTTCGCCAGGACCGTCTGCAAGCCACTCGAGGTGGAGGGAATCTTCACCCACGCCGAAAGCGTGATGGTATTGCCGAGGTCGAACGCGGCCGCATTCGCGCGCTGGCCGGAGCCGTTGAGCAGCAGCGAGTGGGTGCCGAGCGCGCGGTCGGTGCTGAACGACGCGCCGCCAGAGACCGTGAGCGTGCGGTTGAAGCCGCCCTGGTCCGCGACGCTGTTGTCGAGCGGCCAGCAGGCCAGCGGCGTGCGGATCGAGAGTTCGCGCACGTCGTCGAGCGCGAGCGCGCGCCCGTAAATGCGCACGTCGTCGAGCAGCCCGAGCAGCGGACCGCCGCCGTCGGTCATGCGCCCGAGCAGCAGTTGCTGGTTGGTCGGAAAATCCGTCCGCACCGAGCTGTCGACGGTCATGTCCTGCCCGTTCACGTAAATCGCCGCGACGCCCGTCGAGCGATCGACCGTGACGGCGACGTGAATCCATTGGCCAAAGGCGAACACACCCGTATTCGTGGAGGCGTCGTTGCCGGCCGTGCCATTGCCCGTCTCGAGGCGCAGCCGCCCGGCCTGCGCATGCGTCGAGCCGTAGAGGAACAGCCTCACGCCCGCCGCCGCGTTGCCCGTGGGACTCGTCGCGAAAATCGTCTGTAAATTACCCGAGCCGGCCGGTACCTGCACCCAGCCGGACCAGGTGAAGCTCTGCCCGAGATCGAGCGTGCCCGCATCCGCGTAATCCGCCGTGCCGGGCAGGCTCAGCGCATTCGAGCCTTCCATGGCGCCGGCGGCGAACGCCGCCGCGCCTTGCAAGGTCACCGGATGATTGCCGCCGGAATCGTCGGCGGTGGAATTGTTGAAGCGCCACTGCACGAGCGGCCCGTCGCGCTCGGTGCGGAGCGCCTGGATTTCGCTCGGGTAAAGCACGCGATTGTAGACGTGCAACTCGTCGAGCTGGCCCTTGAAGCGGTTCGAGTTGTTCGTCATTTGCCCGATCTGGATCGCCTGGTTCGTCGGGAAATCCGTCCGCACCGTCGTGTCGCTCGTGCGATCCACGCCATTATAGTAAATGTGCGCCGTGCCTTTCGCGCGGTCGACCGTGAGCGCGACATGATTCCACTGGTCGTATTGGAAGACGCCATTCGCCGTCACGGTCGCGTCACCGAGCGTGCCGTTGCCGGTCTCGGCGCGGATCTGTCCCGCCGAGGCATTCGTCGAACCATAGAGGAACAGCCGGAAACCAGCCGCCTGATAGTTCGACGTGCTATTGGCGAAAACCGTGTGCAGCGAACCTTCGCCGGACGGAATTTTCACCCACGCCGCCACGGTGAAGGTATTGCCCACATCGTAGGTGCCGACGTTCACGTAATCGTCCACCCCGTCGAAAGTGAGGCCGCCATTGATCACGCCCGGGCCCCAGGGAGTGGAGGGAAAATTCGTGAGCGAGCCGTTGCGCGAACTGATGTCGTCGACCGCCACCGTGCCGGATGTTTCGTCGAAATGATAACGCGAGACGAGCCCGAGTGTCGGATCGTCCACGCTGTCCCCGGTCGAGAAACGCATCCGGAATTCCTGGCGCAGACCGTTCCCGACCACGTCGCGCACGCCGCCGACCGGCAAGACGACTTCGTAAATGGTGTTCGTCTGCAGCGGCACGTCCGGCGCGAAATTGATCACGCCCATCTGCGTGGAGTAGGTGCCGGTGAGTGCGGTGGTGCTGCCGAGCGGACGCACGATGAACGTGCTGGTGGTGAGCGAAGTGACGTCGATCTGGTCGCTCATGATCAGACCCACGCGCGACGTCGCGGCCTGCCGCATCGCACCGTCCGCCGGACTGGAAAAAGTCACCGCGGGCCCCTGGGTATCCGGATTTTGCGCGATGGGAATGATGCCGCACAGGTTGCGCCCGACCTGGCCGCCCGTGATGAGCATGTTGCCGAGCGGATAGTTGAAATCACCCGCCGAGGGCAGCGTGTAGGTATTCAAAGTGGCGAGCGTGTTGGCATCGAAGACGATGAGCTTCGCCGCGCCGGGGATGGTGTAGCCGATGCCTTCCTTGACCGAGATGTAGCGGGCATCCGCCCCGCCGGAGCTCACGCTGCCGACGAAGGTGATGTTCTGCGGATTCGAGAAATCGTAGACCCCCACCACTCCGTGCTCGCCCGTGTAGAGCCGGCTGCCGTGGACGAACGAGGTATAGACCGGGTTGGCGGTGATGAGCGAACTGAGCACGCGCGGGTTTTGCGGATCGCTGATGTCGAACACGGCGACGCCGTTCGATTGCGAGGCCGAGCAGATGAGCAGATTGCCCACCGCGTGAGTCGCGCCGATGTAGAATCCGACGAGCTGCGAGAGATCGATCTGCTTCAGCCGGGTGCGCGCCGTGGTGGTCGGATCGATTTTCGCGATGTCCATCGTCGGCGGCCCGGCGCCGTAACCGTTCGTCATTTCGTATTCGTAAGGCGGCTGCACGGTCCGCCAGACGCCCGTCGCGGCGCCTGCGCCGTAGGTGCTCAGCTCGGTCTTGGTCGTAAAATCCCAGATGCGCGACAGACCCTGGTGTCCCGTGGCGAGATTGTTCCCCCACCAGGTGCAAACGTGCGGCTTATTGCCATTCACCAGTTGGATGCGGGTATCCAGCACGGGCGTGCGCGGATTCGTCATATCCCACCAGGTGATCACCGGCAGGCTGCCCGGCTGGCTGTCCTGTCCCGCGCCGATGTACATCCGCCCGTGCTGGAGATCGGCCATGGTAGCCTGCAAGCCGACGACGTTGTGATCGAATTGGTAAATCACCGTGCCGACCTCGGCCGCGGTGAATGTCGGTTGATTGATCTGGGCCCGGAGCGTGGTAGCGGAGAGGAGGAGTGCCAGAATGAAGCCACGGCACAATGCGGCTGAGAATGGGGGGGCCATAGGGGTGTTAGAGCGCTTATCGCAAATCGATCGGCGAGAGCGCTTGAACAATTCGCCGGGATTCTTGGACAAATCGCCTGGAGCTTTGCGGAGAGCATCTCGTGCCCGGAGTGAGCGCCGCGCTTTGGGCACGAGAGAAATTGCCCGAAACTAAACCGGCGTCCCCCGATGCAGCTTGCGATACTCGATGGGCGCGCAGTGGTAGTGGGCCTTGAAACAGCGGTGCAGGTAGCTTTGATCCGAGAAGCCATTCGCGGCCGCCACGTCCGCGATCGAGCAATCCGCCTCGCGCAACATCTGCGAGGCGCGAGCGAGCCGCAGTTGGCGTAAATAACCGACGAACGTCGCGCCGGTCGTCTGCTTGAAAAATTCGCGGAACCGGCTCGCGCTCATCCCGGCGATCGCCGCGGCTTCCGGCTGGGTGATCGCCCGGCCATGATTCGCGGCGATCCAGGCCAAGACCTTTTGCAAGCGCGCCTGGCGCTGCCGGCGCTGGCGGAGATTGTCTGAAAAATCCTGGCGCTGCCCGAAGTGCTCGCGTAACGACGCAAGAATCGTGAGCAGGTGCAGCTTGCCGCTGACGAAACGGTCGACCACCGGCGCGCTGGCGAACCAGGTGTGCGCGAGCCCCAGCACCGCGCGATGGACCTGCGCCGCCACCGCCGCGTCGTGGCGCATGACCGGCAGCGTGTCGTCGGGCCGCGCGCAGAGCGGCGCGAGAAACGCCTCATCCGGCCCCAGGCTGCCCGGCGGGGCGACGGCTTCTGCCGGAAAGAAAATGACGAGCGATTGGTGCGGTCCGCTCAATTGCGATACGCCGTGCAACTTGAGATTATCCACCACGAGCAAGTCGCCGGGCGCGAACGCGGCGGTCTGGTCGCCGACTTGAAAACGTCCGGTGCCGCACACCGGCACGATCAATTCGAAGTATTCGTGCCAGTGCATCCACTGGTCGCCGACCATGCGCCGGTATTTCGGAAAGCTGTAAAATTTGAGCAGCATCGGCAGCTCCGGATCGAACTGCCGCGCGAGGTGACGGCGCGAATCGAGCTGCGGTGCAATCTCGAATGGCTGGCAGCGTTGCTGCGCGAGAAAACCGAAGAGCGGCTCGGAGACAAGCGACATGAGGGGCGTGATGCCGGAGCATTTATCGTGCTGCGCAAGGGACTCGCCGCCGCGCTAAAGCGACTCCGCCAGGCCAGTGCGTAACGGATCACCGGGTGAGGGCCAGCTCACTCGTGATCGTGATTTGTGGCTGGCGCAGTCTCCCCTTGGTGGTCGCGAGGAGTTGTCACGATTTGATGACTAACCCCTTCTGCATGGTGCTCCTCCGCGCTGGTTTTTCGTTCTTGCTCACCCTTTCCAGACATGCCGGGCGAAGGTCAGGAGCTTTCTACCGCTCGCCTTTTTGAAAGGCGCGAGGCACACTTCTCGCGACTACCTTATGAAGCGCCCGCTGTTGTCATTGTTCTTCGTGTTGGCGTTACCTCTTCTGCCAGCGCTCTCCAGCGCACGCGACGAAATACTCTATGACGGCTTCGAAAATTTCTCGCGGATGGAAGAGAAGGTCCGCGATGTCGTCGAGTTGAACCGCACGCCCCTTTTCGATAATGCCCCATTTTTACGCCTTCGACCTGGCGATAAATTGGTCAAAGCGAAGGAAGTCGCTGAATGGCGAAAATCCAAAGGCGAGCCTTCGGATAAGGTCTGGGTCTATCTTTTCTCCAAGGGCAAATACTACCGTCTTTGGACAGACGAAGAAAACGGCAAGCTCCTGCTGTCCCCGCCATTTTGTGCGGGGGATAGCAGTTTGCTCTTTGATTGGGATGCCACGCCGGCCAACGCGGACGCGTTACGTCAGATCCTCCCGCGACAGTATACGGAATCGCTGACGCGCGAGCAGTACAGGGCGGTCCTTTGGGCGGTTAGAAAGAATTTCCCGGAAATCAAAATCGACCCTGAAGGCGAACACCCCTCCTTGAAACCGGACCGAATGATTTCCATCCCAAACCAGGTCCTTTTCGAATTCGATGGCTTGCTGTACGACGCGTTCGGAACGAATTGCCTCTACAAATACACGGTGAAGATCGGTCCGGCCGTTTTCTCGATTGTCGCGCGCCCTCTCTTACAAGGGCCGCGCCACGTGGAACGGGAGGAATTCGAAGGGTACAAACCTTCGGGGAAACCAAACGAAGGAGGTTTTTTCGAGGTCGATCCCGCTACGGCCAAGGTCAAAAAGGCAGAGTACGACCGGATGATTCAATTTCAGGAAGTCGTGAAGGCGGCGATCGACAGCAAGAGCCATTAGTGGGGAAGCTGGACAGCAGACAGTGTCAAACGGCGACCCCGCCCCGCTTGAGAGCCCGGGAGCGGTTGGCCTCTGGGCCAAGTTTCCATTGAGGGAAGAATGCGTTGCGGATCGAGCCGGCGAGAGTCATGGATGGGCGCAGGCGATTTTCTGAATCTTTCCGCATGTCTCCGAGAATGGTGTTCCTTCGCATCTTCAGCATGGTCTGGGCGGTGGCGGTCTGCCCGATTTCGGTGTTGCTGTTGCTGACGGCGGTCACGGGGCGGGGAAGGATGTTTGCCATCGGTGCTCTGCTGCTGGGCGTCGCACCGGCCCTGGCGTGGCTGCGCGCGGAGAGACAGGAGGGGCAGGGGCGCTGGCGGGCGACGGCGGGGCTGGTCGCGTTCGCGTTGTGGCTCCTGATCACGCTGGGGCTCGTCCTCGTTTCGCCCAACGGGGCGCCACGCAACGACGCCCGGGTGCAGAACCGCTACTCCGATGGGGGTTGGCACTACCCACGGTTCTCACTGGGATCGCTGCTGCCGGAAATTGATCAACTGCTCCTCGGCTTCCAACTGGTCCCGATGGCCGATTCGCTTTTCACCCGAAAACAGGCACGGGAGATCTCCGCTCTGACCCGCGGCATTTACGCGGAGTTGGAAGCCGACGAGGACTTCCGCGCGCTGGGCTCCGTGCTGCCGGAGGCCTATGACCAGATTTGGGGCCAGCGTTTCGAGCACG
>Ga0068855_100000541_pt1 | contig 46216 bp, 29 predicted proteins | sample KBSCornC52_FD_66592 | JGI IMG/M metagenome (GOLD analysis project Ga0068855, IMG submission 66592) | Corn rhizosphere microbial communities from Kellogg Biological Station, Michigan, USA - KBS Corn C5-2 | ecosystem: Host-associated > Plants > Roots > Rhizosphere > Soil ... | reverse complement strand
CGCCGTCCTTGCGTCGGTCTCCGCGTCGAAGCCCCGTAGAATCATCTCCTGGAGGAGGCAGGCCAGCGTCTCGCGGTGGAGAGCCTCCGAGCCGAACGCGCCGAACAGCGGCAGGAGCTTCCAGGTCGGCTGGCCCATCGCGAGGTGTTGCGCCAGCTTCCGTTGACGCGCCGGTGCCGTTCGTATCCTCCCTTGCCCTACCGGCGACATCGCCTTACGGGCTTCCGGCGCGGCGGGCGCGCTCGAGCTCCTCCCGCAGGCGGCGGTTCTCCTCTTCGAGCTGTCGAATCCGCTCGTCCCGCGGATCGACCCGCGATTCATCGGAGCCGCCCACTCCGAAGATGGAGCTGGCGTGCGCGGCCGTCGCCCACTGGAGGGAGCCGTCCTCGCCGCGGAGGGCGACAGCATCGATCTCGTTCCAGCCCGGAACCGCTTTCGAAGCGAGATACACCTTGATCCGATTCGTGAAGACCCGACGCGTGAAGGCAGGTTTGAAGATGCGGCCAAACGCAGGCGCTGCCCGATACTGTCCGCCGAGATCGACCGCCTCCCTCGCCAATATCTCGCCGAGGAAGAGGTCGGTTATACCTGAACGCTCCTCATACTGCGGCTGCGGCTGTGGCTGTGGGAACACGTCGGGCCGTGGGCGGCTCCATATCTCGACCTCGCGATCATCCAGCGTGAACGCCGTGACGCGGACGACTGACCCCGGATTGTACGTCTCATAGATGTGCGCCGCCTTTGCCCAGACCGGCGTGTCGTACTCCAGCACCAGCCACTCGTCGCTCTCATCCTGCGTCGCGGAGGCCCACGCCGACTGGAAGTCTCCAGCTTCTGGCGTATCCGGTTTCCCGGTCGCCTGCTCGGGTCCCCACGGCCGCTTCTCTTCCTGCGCGGACACCCGGTCCCGCCAGATGTACCAGTAAGGATAGACGTAGACCCAGTGCCCCTTCGGCAGACCGGTGAAATCGGCGCACGTGGTCTCGGTCCGATAGCCGAAGTCACAGAAACCGGTGAACTGGCGTCGGTCGTCGGGGAGGCGGATCTGTCGAAGCAGCATGCGGTACCTGCCGCCCGCGCGTGCCCTGATGAGCGCCTTGTCGAGCGGCAGCGCGTCGCTGTCCTGCGCGCGTGCCGCCGGCCCGCAGATGAACACCAGTGCAATTGCCGCAAGAATCCTGCCTGCCTTCATTCCGATGCCTCCGCTGCATCGACTCGCTGATTCGTTGATTTGTCGATACGTTCGGATGTCCTGCTCTCAATTGCTCAGTGACGAAGCGGAGACAAAGGGTTCACGCCGGGCGACGAATAGAGGAGTCTGCGCGTGCGAAGGGAACACATTCAACCGTAAGGAGGGTCGGTTTGACGTCGAGACAGCCTATGAACGAGATCGAGAGCGAGTGGGCAATAGAGCGGTCGAAGGTTGTCGCGCGGTGGTTCGGCATCGTGGTGCTCGCCACGGTGCTGGAGTGGCAGCGCCATAACGGCCTCATCGCCATGCCGCGGTCCGTCTTCCTCACGCTGGTCGGCGGGATGGCGCTCATAAACCTTCTCCACACCGTCTATCTTGCACGATGCCGCACCGTATCGCCCCTGTTCAAATATCTCACCACCGGGCTCGACGCGCTGCTGGTGACCGTCACCATCGCCTGGACGGGCTATACCCGGAGCCCCTTCTTCTACGTCTATTTCGTGCTGCTGGTCTCGAACTGCTTGCGGTACGGCTTCGGGATGGCGCTCTACCTGGCGACCCTCGTGAACATTCTCTATGCCGGCGCGCTCTCGCTTGCGCCAATGACCGAGCGGCAGACGGCCGTGCTCGGCGGCGAGGGGCTCAAGATTCTGGGCTTCTGGGCGGTAGCGCTCTATGGCGGTTCCATCGCCGCGAGGATGCGCCGCACGGCCCACGTCATCGCCGCCTACGAGGACACCATCGCCGAATTAAGGGCCGAGCTGAGGGCGCGCGACGCGCGCGCCGGTACAGCCGGGGAGACCGGCAATGGCGAATGAACCCGAGGCCGGCGACCGCACACCGGATGGGCTCCGCTCGGTGAGCGGCGGCGTGAAATGGACCGCGCCCGTGGCCATCATCGGAGCCGCGCTGCTGGTCGTCGCTGTCGTGCTCGCGTTCGTCGCGCCGTCGCCCGCCTGGTTCCTGCTCTATCCCGTGCTCATCGTCGCGGCGGTCGGCGGGCTCGCCACCGTCGCGGCCTGGCTGCTCCGGCACTTCTGAGGTCTGTCGCATGAATCGTGATGGTTTTCTCGACCGGCTGAAGCGTGGCGCGGTCTACGTCGGGACCGGGGCGCTCATCTACCTGTTCCGGCTCTACGAGTCGACGATGGACATCCGCGCGTGGGGAATGGAGAACCTCCGGCTGCTCAAGCGCGCGGGCGAGCGGCCGCTGGTCGTCCTGTGGCATGGCAAGGGGTTCCTGCCCATCACCTACTTCGGCGGGGAGCGGCTCTGCCTCTACGCCAGCACGGATCGCGACCCGAACTACAAGGGCCTGGCCACTCTGTCGCGGACGATCACGCTGCAAATGGTCGAGCAGCTCGGCTACCAGGTACTCGACGCGTCGCAGTTCGCGAGCGAATCGCGCGGCGTGCTGCGCTTTGTCCAGACGTTGAAGGAGACGGGCGGGGCCATCGCGGCGGACGGCCCGGACGGCCCCATCTATCAGGCGAAGCCGGGCGCGTGCTTCCTCGCGAAGAAGAGCGGTGTCATCCTGCTTCCCATCGGAGCGGCCATCTCGAATGGCTTCCGCCTGGACCAGTGGGATCGATTCGAGATCCCTTCCCTGTTCAGTCGGGGTACGATTGTGATCGGCGAACCGATTCGCGTGCCGAAGGACTGCGACGACGCGACCCTCGACCGGCTCCGCGTCGATCTCGAATCGGCGCTGAACGACGCCGACCGCCGCGCGCGGGAGCGGCTGGAGGAGTGGCGCGCGATTCGCGTTGTCCATTCCGCGGGCAAGGCGGGATGATGCGCCGAACCTTGTGTCGGAGGCCCGCTCACTGATTGGGAGAAGGCTGATGCTGCTGGCCGTAATGGTGGCGCTGGGATTGACGCGGGCCGGCGAGCCGGCTGGGGCGGCGCGTTCAGTTCACCTCGTCTACGCCGCTCCCGCGGCGGACCTGTTCTACAATGAGGTGACGGTAGAGAAGAGCGTCGACGGAACCTACTTCTGCGCGGCTGGGTTCCGCCAGGGCTACTTCGGTATTCAGCAGCGAACGGACGGCCGGAGCCGCGTCGTCATATTCTCCATCTGGGATCCGGGCGCGCAGAATGATCCGAACAGCGTCGATCCGGCGAAGCGCGTCGAGTTGATTTCGAAGGGCGAGGGCGTCCGAACCGGTCGATTCGGGGGCGAGGGGACAGGCGGGCAGTCGTTTCTCGACGTCGACTGGAAGCCCGGCCGGACATACCGATTCCTCGTGGCTGCGAAACCGGAAGGGGACCGGACGACGTTTTCCGCCTGGTTCCACTCCGACGAGCTGAAAGGCTGGCGCCACATCGCGACGTTCCGGACCATCAGCGGCGGTCAGCTCCTTTCCGGATACTACTCCTTCATCGAGGACTTCAGGCGTGACGGAAAGAGCGCGACCGAGGTACGATCCGCCCGCTATGGCAACGGCTGGGTTCGAACCGCGGCGGGCGACTGGGTGGCACTCACGACGGCTCGATTCACGGCGGATCGGACGACGCTGACGGACAACATCGACGCGGGGATCAGGGGCGACGCGTTCACGCTGGCTACCGGCGGCGACACCACGAAAATGCACGAGCTGAACGCCACGCTGGCGCGATCGCCCACACCTGTGGGCATTCCACCACAACTGTTCCCGGAGTGAAGACCTGCAAGGAGAACAAGATGCGAGAAGTTCCGAGGACACATCGACGGTTTCGGGCGGTATATCCCAACGTGGGCGCCGCCTACGAGCAGCTTGGCCAGGCGACGCAGGAGTGGGGGCCGCTCGACAAGAAGACCCGCGAGCTGGTCAAGCTGGGCATTGCCGTCGGCGACAAGCACGAAGGCGCCGTCCACTCCCACACGCGCCGCGCTCTGGACGCCGGCGCCGCACCCGACGAGATCCGGCACGCGGTGCTCCTCTCCCTCACGACCATCGGCTTCCCGAACATGATCGCGGCCATGACGTGGGTGGAGGACGTGCTGGACAACGAGCCGGATTACGACGAAGAGGATTCTCTCTCCCCGCCGGAGTGATTCGATTCATGTACGGAACTCTGATCGCGATTCACGTGGGGCTGCCGCGGCGGCACGAGACGACGAGCGCCGAGGACCCGCGCGAGCGGAGCTGGTACAGCGCCATCTACAAAGAGGTGGTGAACGGTCCTGTCCTGCTCGGTGAGACGAACCTCGAAGGCGACCGCCAGGCCGACCTCCGTGTCCACGGCGGACCGAACCGCGCGGCCCTCTGCTACAGCGCGGAACACTACGCCCGCTGGCAGGCCGAGCTCCCGGAAACGGACTGGCGGCCCGGCATGTTCGGTGAGAACTTCACCATCTCCGGTCTGGAGGAGGCGACGGTCTGCATGGGAGATGTCTATGCGATCGGCGAGGTGAGGGTTCAGGTCTCGCAGCTTCGCGGGCCCTGCTTCAAGCTGGCGCGTCGCGTCGGGCGGCCGGACATGGTGGAGCGCGTGCTGGAGACCGGACGCTCCGGCTGGTACGTGCGCGTTCTGACACCGGGTCTGGTTGCGGCGAGGCAGGCGGTCGTCTTGGAATCGCGTGAAGAGGGTGCGCCGACCATGCTCGCCGTCCATGCCGCGAGTCACTGGAAATCCGGCGCCACTGGTGGCTGAACGCGGCGGGTTCAGTCGTGCAACCACGAATCTGGGCGAATTACTTGAACGTGAGAAACTTTTTTTGGCCGATTCGCGTGTTTTGGGGTGCCAGGGGTATTGACGGGCCCAGGAGACAATGATATAGTTCCGTAGAAACTGCGGGGATTTAGCGATCCCGCGCAGTGTCTGCCCCGGCAGCGAAACGGAGCCCATCCCCGGGCCAACCCGACTTCGCGCAGCCCGGCGCCCACGGGCGGAATTCGACGCTCTCGCGTAACAGGACGTGTTCGTTTCTTTCTCGGGAGGGTAACAGTTATTGTCCGCTGGAACGGTCGGCGACCTCGCCCGATCGCTTCGGCAGCCGGTTCGAAGGTCCGCTCTATAACGCTCTAATACCGTTATTGCTATGCCGCACGAGCGCTGAACCGGAGCAGACATCGAGCAACGACGCTTGATACGCAAACAATTGGCAAGTGACGTACCTTTGTCGGCGAAAGCCGGTATTGCGAACACTGTCCTGTGGTCCGCATCGACGGGGAGGCTTCCAGCCTCCCCGTCTCTGTTCTGACTATTATTTTGGCGACAAGGCGGATTGGCAGGTGGCGGGCGACTGCAAGTCGCGGCAACAAGTGTACAAAGTCACCCTTCGGCGACCGCGGACTCTCCGTTAGTGTCCGAAGGGACACTTCGTGCCCTTGTTGCGGCGGTTTGAACCGCCCGGTACGATCCCGTATACTAAACTGCTGCGAATCACGTAAGCAGGTACGCGCAATGAAGATTCTCACGCGATTCAAAGAGGGGCCGGAGACCTGCCTCTACCTGCCGGACCGCGAAGCGACCCAGGAGTACGTGGTCGTCGGCCGCCTCTCGCCGGAAGAGTACGAGCGGAAGATGGACGAGGGGTGGCGCAAGTTTGGCGCGTTCCTCTTCCGACCCATCTGCCGCACGTGCAGCGAGTGCCGGCCCATCCGCATTCCCGTCGCGAAGTTCACTCCCGATCGCAGCCAGAAACGGGCGCTCCGGCGAAATGCGGACCTCCGCGTGATCGCCGCCCGACCCACCGCCGACGTTGCGCGCCTCGACCTCTACCGCCGCTATCATGCCGCGCAGGCGAACCGCAAGGGCTGGCCCGTCCGCGACGGCGACCCGACGGACTACGTCCACAACTTCGTCCGCAACCCCATTCCCTCCATCGAGATCTCGGTCTGGGAGGAAGAGACGCTCCGCGCCATCGTCCTCACGGACATCACGCCGAACGCCGTCTCCGCGGTCTACCACTACCACGACCCCGATGCCGCCGACCGGAGCCTCGGCACCTTCGCGATTCTCCAGTCCATCGCGCTCGCGGAATCGCTCGGCCGTCCCTGGCTCTATCTCGGATTCTTCGTGGCCGGCTGCGGAAGCATGGCCTACAAGTCCCGCTACCGTCCCTGCGAAATCATGGACGCAAACGGCGAGTGGCGCGCCCCCGGCCAATAGGGTCATCGTCTGGAGAATCCCGGCAGTGGGGTGTAGGGGCGAAAAAATCGCCAACGCCACTTCCAACCTCCGCACATGGTATTGATGGCGGGAGTAGGGGCGAAAAAATCGCCAACGCCACTTCCAACCTCCGCACATGGTATCGATGGCGGGAGTAGGGGCGAATAAATCGCCAACGTCACTTCCAACCTCCGCACATGGTATCGATGGCGATTTATTCGCCCGTACGCCGCGGCACATCACCGCTCGTAGCGGTCGAGTTCCATTTGAACGCGTCTCTGCGCATCGGCGAGAGCCTGTTCGGGGGTCTTGCGGTGAAGCTCGGCCATCTCGACCGCGTAGTCCAGGGCGTCGCGATAGAGCTTCGTTACGGGCAGCGCGGGGAAGAAGCGCGCGTTGGCCCGATTCGACGCGATGTGCGCCAGGATGTAGCCCAGCGTCTCTTTGCTGCGCGATCCCTTCGTCAGCCGCGGCGAATCGACGAGTGACCGGATGGTCGGAAGGTTGTTCATGAGGGCGGCGTACTGCTCCTGCTGGCGCGGCTCCTGGAGCCACCGCATGAACTCCCAGGCGGCGTCCGGGTGGCGCGCGCCGGAGGGGATGACCATGATGTCGCCATCCTGCCACGCCATGTTCTTGAGGTCGGGCCGCGCGGCGGGATGCGGAATCTCGCCGATCCCGTATTCGAACTTCGGCGCATACCGCTCCAGGTGGACCGCCAGCCACTCCCCGTCAATCTCCATTGCCACATCGCCCTTCGCGAGGGGATTCTGCGGGCTCTCGGTCGGCCCGAATCCGCTCGTGAAACCGGCCACCGCGTCCCGCCCGCCGAGCGCGTCCACCAGCCGCGTACGCCACTCCAGTGCTGCAACATTCTCCGGACAGTCGATGGTCACGCGCCGGGCGGCGGGATCGTAGAGCCTTCCGCCCATCGCGCAGAAGAAGAGCGCGTTGTCCTTCGGGGGCAGCAGGCCGAGCCGTGAGATCCGGCCGTCGGGCCGCCGCTTCGTCAGCCGCACCGCCGTGTCGAAAAGCTCCTCCATCGTCTCCGGCGGGCGGGTCGGGTCGAGCCCGGCCGCGCGGAACACCGCCTTGTTCCAGTAGAACCCACGCGAATCACGGGTCACGGGCATCGCGGAGAGCACGCCGTCGGCCCGCATCTGGTCGATGGCTCCCGGCAGGAAGTCCTCGTCGCGGAACCCGGAGGCGCGGTAGTAGGAATCGAGCGGAAGGACCGCATGGTTTCCCGCGAGCGGACCGACCATCACCGGGTTATAAAGGTATGCCAGGTCCGGCGGCGCGCCCGCCACGATGGCCCGGACCAGCTTCTCGTCCTTCAGCGCGCCGACCACGTGGAGCCGGATTCGAGGATGCTCCTTTTCGAACCGGTCGCAAAGCGTGCGAAACGCCTTCTCGTCGCCTCCGGTCGGCGCCGCCCAGAGGTCCAGCGTCGTCGTGCCGGCGGGCTCGGCGCGGCGGCAGCCAGAGTTGCAGACGAGGAGACAAGGAGACAGGGAGACAAGGAGACAATAGAGGGAGCGACGGCGGCGCATATCCCATTATACAATCCCCGCATCGCGAGGAGCGTGGACACAAATCGCAGGGGCAAGGCAATCGCGCTCTAACCGTCTTGATGCGCATGACGCGTGGTTCGGAATATCTGACGGTGCGGCATTGCGGGATCGAGGGCTGGTATGGAGTGGACGATAAGGCCGTTCAGGGGAGAGGATACGGCGGAGGTCGTCGGGCTGCTGCAACGGACGCTGCCGGCGGAATCGATCACGCCCGGCCTCATTGCGCGCAGGGTTCTGCTCGACCCGAACTTCGACGTGAAGGGCGCTCCGGTCGCGGTGGCGGGCGGCGAGGTCGTCGGGTTCGTGTTGGCGATTCGACGGCTCCGGCCGCTTGAGGACGGGCCCGACGATCGAGACCGCGGCTGGATCACGCTCTTCGCCGTGGATGACCGATTCCGACGCCAGGGCGTAGGATCGGCGATGCTTGAAGCGGGATTGACCTGGCTCCGCGACCAGGGCTGCGCGCGGGCGCTCGTCTCCCCGTATGCGCCGAACTACTGGACGCCGGGCGTCGACGTGCGCGCTCACCCGGACGCCGTCGCATTCCTCGAATCGCACGGGTTCACGGTCGCGGCGCGCCCGCTCTCGATGGCCGCGCCGCTCGATGGAGGGTGGTCGGTCCCGCAATGGCTCCCCGCCCGCCAGACCGCGCTCGAATCCTCGGGCGTCCGCCTCGTCCCCTTCGACCTGCCGCACGCCATCGTCCTCACCGACTTCCTGAGGGCGGAATTCCCCGGCGACTGGCAGCGCTGCCTTCGCGAATCGATGATCGATATTGCCGCCGGCCGCCGGCCGCCCGACGACATTCTACTGGCGTACGATGGCGAAGAACTTGCCGGATTCGCGCAGCACGAGGGGGAACGGTTCGGTCCGTTCGGCATCGCGCAGTCGCAGCGGGGACGCGGTATTGGCGCGCTGCTCCTCTTCCGCATGCTGGAGACGATGCGGGGAAAGGGTCTCCGGAACGCGTGGTTCCTCTGGACCGACGATGCCACCGCCGACCGCCTCTACCGCTCCGCCGGATTCGCCGAGACCCGCCGCTACTCCGTCATGTCCCGCTCACTATGAAGCGCGGCGCTTAGTCGCCCGGATTCAGGTAGTCCTGCGCGGCGACGATCTGCCACCTGCCCTTCGGCCGCATCCATACGTCGGTGAACCGGTAATTCCGATCGAAGTCGCCTTCCGGACCCCTCCCCTTCACGGTCAGTCGGCCCGTAACGACGATGGTCTCGCCGAACACGTGCGCCTTCATCTCCGTATTTCGAGCGGCGGTGACCTTCTCTTTGGTGGTGGCCATATCACGCAGCAGGGACTCCCGATCCGACGTCTGGTCGTTCTCGGTGTAGACCATCCCCTCCGCCAGAATCGCCGCCATGGCCGGCATGTCATGCCGGATCAGCGCCTTCGTCCAGTCGTCCTCGAGCCGCAGCACCGTCGCAGCCGGCCCGCGCCCGCCATCCGGCTTGCTCCTGTCTCCCTGCCCCGCCGCCACATACGCCAGCGCCAAACAGAGCAGCACCCCCATTACCCAACCCGCCAGAATCTTCACGCGCATGCAACTGTTCCTTTTCTAATTAACCGGTCGCCAGGCCCGACAACCGCCTCCGAGTAGATCGCGGGTTCGTCGATATTCAACAGGTTGCCCGGCACTCTCCACCCCGCAAGCCGGTGGACGGTCCACCCGCGCTGGATAGCCTCGCGCCAGAGCGCCTGTGAATCCGCCCTGAACCATGATGACAGGAAGAGTGTCGGCATGCCCCAATGGTAGGCCGATTCAGCACGCCTGTCAACGAATGCAGGCAACACATGGATCGTTTTCTGCCATTCCTGGAACGTTCCGCCCACCGGTTGGGCTGCCTCGCAGACCGATGTCGCATACAGCCAGGGCAAAAAGAGCGCCGGATTCTTCAGCTCGCTCAGGCTCGCTTTCGAATGACGTCAAAGGCGGACACATGGGGTCAACCGGCATCCCGCCGACGCAGGTCGGCGTAAGGCCGCAGGCCAGGCAGCCGCAGGGTTCCAGCCTGCGGACTACCGCGGAATCCTCCGGGGTAAAATGACCCCACAATGACTACACAACGCTCCGCCGAAACCGACAAAACGAGAAAGCGGCTCGTCGCCGCGCTGGAAGACGCGCGCGAGCGCGAGCTCCGCGCCGTCGCGCTCTACCGCCTGCTGGGGGACCGCGAATCGGATGAGCGGAGGAAGGGGCTCTTCTACCGACTGGCGGACGAGGAGGCGAAGCACGCGCGCCAGTTCGGAGAGCGAATCGAGGCCAACGGAGGCATCATTCCTGAGAAGGCAATGACGCTCTCGCCCGCCGACCGCCTGCTCGCTAAAACGCTGGGAACCGAGGCGATGCTGCGGCGTATGGAAGCTGAGGAAGAGCGGAATATCGCAGTCTTCGAGGCCGCGGCCGACGCCATCGATTCGGACCCGGAATCGCGCTCCCTCTTCGAGCAGATCGAGAAAGAGGAGGAGCATCATTCCAGCCTGCTCCGCTCGATGGCCGGACCGAACGCGACTCAGATTCGCCTCGACCATCTCCTCCAGGGCGAGCGCTGGCACGTTAACACCGGCACGTGGATCGGCGACGCCATCTACGGCATGAACGACGGCCTCACCGCCGTGTTCGGAATCGTCAGCGGGATGGCGGGGCTGACGCGCAGCCACCCGGATCGCGTGGGGCTGGTCGTCGGAGCGGGCATGATGGCCATGCTCGCCAGCGCGCTCTCGATGGGCGCGAGCGCATATCTCGCCTCGAAGGCGGAGCGGGAGGTGTACGAAGCGGAAATCGGCCGCGAGAGGCAGGAGATCGAGGAGAGCCCGGAGCACGAAGTAGAAGAGCTCTCACTTATTTACCAGCTCAAAGGATTCGGCGAGGAAGAAGCGAAGCGAATGGCGAACACCATCGCCGCGCAGCCCGAAACATTCCTGAAAACCATGGCGCACGAGGAGCTGGGCCTCTCCGAGCGCAACTTCGGGAATCCGTGGTCCGCGGCGGTAACGGGAACCGTCGCGACGGCGCTTGGCGGGATCGTACCGGTGCTGCCGTTCTTCTTCACCTTCGGCACGACCGCGCTCCTCGTGTCGGCGGTAGTGTCTATTCTGGCGCACTTCGCGGTGGGCGCCGCCAAGACACTGGTCACCGCGCGAAGCTGGTTCATGTCGGGCCTGGAGATGACGGTCGTCGGCGTCGGAGTCGGCCTCGTCACCTACGCGCTCGGCGAAGTCTTCAAGGTCGGATGAGTATTCAGTATTAAGAATTGAGTGTCGGGGCTCAATACTTAGCACTCAACACTCACCCGCAGGGTACCACGATGAGCCGCATCAGTGTAAAGAGAGAAGAGAAGCGCCTCGTAATTACGCTCTCTCCGCCGCCCGCCCGCATGGCTTTCGGCTTCCTGCTCCTCTTCTTCACGCTCTGCTGCATCATGCCGCTCGGAATCCTCGGCATCATGCAGGCCGCCACTTCGGACAAAGCCGCGAACCAGTCATGGGCGATGGGCTTCACCGACCCGCACGCCAATCCTCTCGGGTTCCTCTGGCTCGTCGGCGTCGCGATCATCGGGATCGCGCTCCCGATCTTCGCCCTGAAGCTGTATCGCGCCAACATCACTTATGTATTCGACCGCGCAGCCGGCAAGCTCACGCGAAACGGAAAGGTCATCGCGCCGCTCCGCAGAATCGAGGGCATCCGGCTCTGGCAGGTTGAAGACTGCGACGACCGCTCGCTCTTCCGGCTCTCCGTCATCCACTCAGACGGCTTCGAGCACAGCATCGACGAAGGCTACGACGACGCAGAGATGTGGTCCATCGCGCACGAGCTGGCGGACTTCACCCACACAAGCGTAAAGACGAACGCCGAACGCGAGGAAGCACCCGGCAATCTCCTCCGCGACATCTGGAAGTGGTCGTGAAGAACAGAGGGGGAGTGGGGGAGTGTGGGAGACAAGGAAATGCGTATAGGGGAGCGTTCAGCGCGGAACAAATGAACGCAGGTAATCCAACTGGCCTTCGGAGGAACGAATCATTCCCCCTCTCCCTGTCTCCTTGTCTCCTTGTCTCCTTGTCTCCCCCTCTCTCCCCCTCTCCCGAGCCGGTTCTCCGTGCCGTTCCGCAGCCGCTCGATGTTCGCGCGATGCTTGTAGATGGCGAAGACGCCTGCGATTAGGCCGAACGCGAAGAGCGTCCACTGCCCGGGATAGAAGAGGAGCATGAAGGGAGCAAGGGAAGCCGCGGCGAGGATAGAGCCGAGCGAGACATAGCGCGTGGCGAGCACCACAGCGATCCAGAGCGCGAACGCGGCCGCGCCCACCTTCGGAGAGACCCCGAACAGCACCCCGAGGCTCGCCGCGATCCCCTTGCCGCCCTTGAAACCGAGAAACGGCGAAAAGTTGTGGCCGAGAATCGCCGCCATCCCCGCGGCCACCCGCCACTCGGAGCCGAAACCGCCGGCATGCATCGCGAGGGGTGGCCAGAGACCCTTCAGTACGTCCAGCGCGAAGACAATGGAGCCGGCAATCGGGCCAACGACGCGGAATACATTCGTTGCGCCGATGTTGCCGCTTCCGTGCTCCCGAACGTCGATTCCCTTCCAGAGCTTTGCCACGAGAAGCCCGATGGGGAGCGATCCGGCGATATATGCAGCGGCGAGTAGCAGTGCGCGAATCAACCGCGTGTCTCCTGCCGCTCAATCCACTGGCGCTGCTCCGGCGCAAGTCCATCCAGAGATGCGACGTCGAGCTGGGCGGCATCATCGATTCGCGCCGCCGAGCCACCACTTGCGTCCACAAACGTAGCTCCGAACAACGAAGCGCCGGTGAAGTCAACGCCGCGCAAGTCCGCCTCGCGAAAATCCGCCCCCTCGACATCCGCGTCCCGAAAGGAGGCTCCCCCGAGTTTCGCGTTCTGAAGATGGGCATTCGAGAGATTCGCGCCGTCGAATCGCGCGCCCGTGAGGTTCGCTTCGCGGAAATCCGCGTTCCGCAGCAGCGCGCCGCGCGCGTCCAGTCCCGCCAGATCGCGACCTCTCGCATCGATGCCTCGGAAATCGGCTCCGGTGAACACGCGCGATTCGAGCGCCTTCCGCAGCACGACTCGGTCGATCTCCGATGCGATGTAGCGTTGTTCATTCCACGGGTCCGCGACATTGTGGTACCCGGCCTCGCGCTCCCAGTAACCGAGCCGGTCGTCGGCCAGAACCTCGATCCGCTCCAGCCACTTAACGCTTTTGTAGAAGTACCGCTCCGGCGTCACGATTCGGACGGGACCGCCGTGAATCTCTTCGAGCGGCGCGCCTTCATAGTCGAGCGCGATGAGCGCGCCCAGACGGAAGGCATCGTCCAGCGGCAGCGAGGTCGAGTGGTCCCGCTCACTCCGCGCCACGAAGGAGACGAACCGCGCCTCCGCCAGCGTACCGCATGCGTCGAGGAGTGTCCGCATCTCGATTCCGCCAAACCGCGCATCCGGCTTCGACCAGCGCGTAACGCAGTGAATGTCGACCACGCGCTCGACCCATGGCAGGGCACGCAGCTCCTCGAGCGACCAGGCGCGTGGACGGGCCACCAGCCCCCCGACCGAAACGGTCCAGGGCGCATCGCTCTTCCGCGGTCCCTTCTCGCCCACGACCGGCCATCGCCCGGGCGCGGCAAGCTGCTGATTGGGAGGAAGGGACGTTGCCATATCGACCTGTTCGCCGCCGATGCCGCAACCTCCTCGGAGGCCCATGCCGCAGCTCGCAAGTCCGAAGGAAATCCAGCCACGCCGGGACCTCTGTCCCTCAGCCCGCTCCGGCCACTTGCCCGTCTCCTTCGGAACATCTTCCGATTCGCGTCGTTACGATCCTTGCGGCGACGCGTGACAACTCGATGACTCCTTTGGCGGCGCCGCGGAGGTGCTGAGATGAGAGGTCGAAGAATCACGGCCGGTCATGCGGCCATCATGGTCATAGCAGCGCTGGCGGCCTTCGCTGCCCTCTGCGCAACTCGCCCCGCGCCCGCTCAGATTTGGCTGGTCGGAATGAGCGACTGGTCCGGAGTCCGATACGCCGCCCTCGACACAGGCAATCCGCCTCATCACGCGACGGAGAGGTCCTACTATCGCGCCAGGCGGTTCGTTCCGCTCGCGCCAATCGTGCAGGAGACAGGTACCGACACGCGCGCCGCGTGGCGGGCGCGGCTTTCTCAGGATGTCCGTAAAATCGGCGTGGCAGGCAAGCTGCCGCCAACGGAAAAACGCGAGGATCAATTCAACGCCGAGTATCAGCGCTGGCACAACGATCCAACGCACTGGTAGGCCAGGCAGAGCGTTGCGGGCGGCTCCAGTGGAGCCGCCCGCAACATTCGGAAGCGTGAACAAAAATAGTTGCTTTTCCGTACCGGCCATGTTATAGTTTCGACAAATCGACGGACAAGGAGAAGCACCCATGGCATTCGACCTGACGGACCTGCTCGACGGCGTCGGGGATTCCCGCCGATTCTTTCTGCGACATCTCGACGGCCTCAGCGACTCGCAGTGGACCTGGAAGCCCTACGCGGAGTGCAAGAGCGTTCAGGCGACCGTCATTCATGTGATCGCCAACGACCGTATGGCCGCCCAAAAGCTGGAGACCGGCCGCGACCCGGACGATTTCGAGGCGTTCTACGGCGGCGTATCGGACGAGCTGGCCGGCGAGAGCGGTCAGTCGCTCGTCGATCTGGCGCGGAGCTCGCACGAGGCTCTTCGCAGGGTAATCGAGAGGAAATACAGCGCGGCTCCGCTGGACACGGAGGTGCGGCTCTGGGGACCGCCCCGCAAGCTCGGAGCAGTTGTCGCGTATCTGTCGTCGGAGGACTATTACCACGCCGGGCAGGTCGCCTTCATCCGAATCGCGACCGATCCGGAGTGGGATTACTACGGTTCCATCTACGGCGCGTAGCGGGCGCGACGCGCATGGATGAGGATTCCGCGCCGGGAGGGAAGAATAGGACGGCATTACAGATGTAAGCGCCCGCCGGAAGGAATCCCGATGCCGATGCCCATTGCTCCGCTCGCCCGCCCGAATCATGCCCGCCATCTCCTTGTCTTCGCCGCCGCCATGCTTGCCTCGGTCTGCCTTGCCCGTTCCGCGGCCGCGGAGCTCATGGCCGGCGCGGCCAGGGCCTCCATCACGCCCGACCCCGCGACGATCCCGTACCAGCTCGGCGGCTACGTCGCGCCACAGCGCACCGGCCACAATGCCACCGGGATTCACGACACCTGCTATGCGCGCGCCCTCGTCCTTTCGGATGGGCCGGCGAAGTGCGCCATTGTCTCCCTCGATCTCTGCTTCATGCCCGCGAGCGTCAAGACGGCGGTAATGAGCCGCATCGCGGCGACCTCGATTCCTGCCTCCGGCCTCTTCATGAGTGCCACCCACACGCACTCGGCCCCGGACCCTCTCGCTCTCCATGCCGGGAACACCGGCCCGGCGGGCGCGCTCCCGACCTTCGATCCCAAACTGATGGACTTCATCGCGGACCGAATCGCGCAGGCGATAACGGAAGCGAATGGAAAGCTCCGGCCGGCGCGCGCGGGCAGCGGGCAGGCGACGGGTCTCGGCCTGAATCGGAACCGGCGCGGCGAGAAGCTTACTGACGACACGATGACGGCCCTGAAAGTCGTCGATTCCGAAGGAAAGCCGCTGGCCGCGATCTTCAACTATGCCGCGCACCCGGTCTACTATGGTCCGGAGATGATGCACGTCTCCGGGGACTGGGCGGGCACGTTCGAGCGGCAGATGGAGGCGGTTCAACCGGGCGGTGTCGTCCTCTTCCTGAACGGCGCGGAGGGTGACGCGTCTCCGAACGGCGCGGACGAGGGCACCAACGCCGAGAAGATCGATACCTATTCCGCGAAAATCTGCCAGGCAGCCCGCCGCCTGTATGACAGTACGGAGACCACCGGAAGCGGGGGGCTCGCAGCCTGGACACAGGAGACGGAGCTTGGCCCGCCAAAGCCGCATCCCTTCTTTCTGCTCGCCGCCGGCGCGCTCCATGCCACCGCCAACCAGGCGCGCGACCTCGTGAATCATCTGATGCCGGAGAAGTGCGAGGTGAGCTTCGTGCGGGTCGGCAGCCTGCTGCTAATCGGCGTGCCGTGCGAGCCGACCGCCTCCATCGGCCTTGCGGCAAAGGCGATGGCGCCCGCCTCGCTCGCAAAGACGGTCGGAATAGTGGCGCTGACCAATGGCTGGCTCGGCTACGTGCTCACGCCGGAGCAGTACAAGGCAGGGAAGTATGAGGCGACCATGTCATTCTACGGCGACCAGGGAGGCGAAAAGATCCTCGCGGGCGTGAAGGCCGGCCTGAATCACCACTGATCGCAACCTTTTCAAATTACAATCGTTGAGCGTGGCTGCACACAACCGTAGGGGCCAGGCATTCGCGCAACGAACCAGGCGGCACGCACGAATCGTCCTGCGCGAATGCTTCGCCCCGGTCGTCCGGTCGAGCGTGAAACCGCTTAATTGAAAGGCATTGCCCCTGGCGGCGGCGAGGTCGTGGCGGGTTTACAACCTCCACCAGCGGCCTTGGAATCGAATTGCGCAAGATTCGAGAAGTGCGCGAGGCGGGCGGCGGTTAAGATGGATGGGCTATGTCCGTTTAAGGGAGTCCCTGATGACCACGCTGACCCTGCATATGGCCGATCCGCGGCCCAAAGTACCCGAGGGCGTCTGCCCGATGTCCATGTCGTCCGGGCTGAACTTCATCAGCCAGCTGAAGTCCGCGCACGTCGCGTTCTCGGAGCACGAAGGCCCGCTCTCCATTAAGTGCGCGTTCAACGGGCGGGAGTTCTACGAGTTCGAAGGCGCGCGAGTCGCCGTAGACGACTCCAGCTACCTGGTCATGAATCACGGCCAGCGCTACGCCAGCTACGTGGAAAGCCACAAGCAGGTCGAATCGTTCTGTCTCTGGTACCGGCCAGGATTTGCGGATCAGGCGCTCCGCGACCTCACCACGCCCGACGACAAGCTCCTCGACGAGCCCTCCGGCCAGAATACGCTGCCGGTCACGTTCTTCGAGCGGCTCACCCCGCACGACGACATCGTGACGCCCACCCTCACGCGAATCCACCGCGCCGTCCAGGGCGGCCACGTGACCTCCGGGTGGATCGAGGAGCACATGCACCTCGCCCTCGAGCAGCTGCTCCATGCCCACCGCAACGCGTATCGGGACGTCGAGAAGATGCCCGCCGCGCGGTTCGGCACGCGCGTGGAGCTCTACAAGCGCCTCCACCGATCGAGGGACTTCCTCGACGCCAGCCTGGACACCTCCGTCTCCCTGGCGGACGCGGCCTCCGTCGCCTGCCTCTCGCCGCACCACTTCCTCCGCACGTTCAAGAAGGTGTTCGGCGAGACGCCGCACCAATACCTCGGGCGGAAGCGGATGGAGCGCGCGAAGCTGCTCGTTCTCTCCTCCGATTTGCCGATCACCCGGATATGCTACGACCTGGGATTCGAGAGCCTGGGGTCCTTCAGCTGGCTCTTCCGGCGCAACTATGGCCTCTCGCCGAGGCAGATGCGCGACAACGCTTCGGGGCGAATTCGGCGTCCGGCGAAAATGAGCGGCAACCAGGACGCAGGGCCGCGGGTTCTATACGATTAGAACGGCGCGAGCGTGGTTTACAACGAGGTTTCGATCGGGCGGAGGGCTCCCCCCAAAACAGCCCTCTGACCCGGCAATTGCCGCCAAACAGGCTCGGCCGCACCGCGGAGTCTGAACTCACCGGAGCGAGATATCGGGGCCGCGCGAGGGGATAGCGAATCGCGCGGATAAGGGGACAGAACGCGCGAGGGCGTGCCGCGCGAGGCGGACGCCCAAAAAGTTGTTGCCTAAACGGGAGGGCTGTGCTATAATCCCTCCTGGTAGGGCTACCCGTCACTCGGATTCTGTCTTCGCCCTCCCCGGCATGATTGCTTTCCCCCCACCAAAGCGTGCTATCCAGGAGGTAGAACTCGTCTTGAACAGAGTACATCCAATACTCGTCTCCCTTGCCACGCTGACATCCCTTACTGCAATACTTGAGCCGCAGGTCGCTCTAAGTCAGACACGCAAGACTCAGGTGGGGACCAAGCCAAAGCACGGTGCGCCGTTCGTGGGGATCCGGCCGATGCCGCCGCTCGTCACGAGAAAGGCGCTGAAGGTCACTCGCGACGTCAACACGCCGCAGACAGTCGATCTCACTCCCAATACGCCGAAGACTCGCGATGCCAACCCGTTCTGGTCAAAGGACGAACAGCAGATCGTCTTCCAGTCGGACCGCACGACGATCAACGGCATTACCCAGCCTCCCGCGAATTCGCTCTTCCACGTCTATACGATGCGGCCGGATGGTAGCGGCGTTTCGGCGATCACCGGGCCGCTCAGCACCAATTCCATTGGCGCCACCGCCTCGCAGACCGAGCCCGCCTTCAACCCCGGGAGCTCATCCATTGTCTATATCGAGACCGATTCGAGCGGCAACGTCGACCTCGTCGAATACAGCGTCAACACCGGAACAACCAAATCCCTGTTGAAGAGCAATTCGCAGGCTCACTTCGTCGGCCTCAACCACCCCGAATACGGCTTCGCCGTCAACGGCACCGTCGGAGTCATCTTCGGCGGCAAGCAGACCACCGATAACTCATTCCACATCTATACGGTCGACACACAGCAGGGTACCGTCACCCAGCTCACCACCGACCCGGCCTTCGACGATCGGGACCCGACGCTCAGCCCGGACCCGACGAAGCCGGTGGTCGCCTTCGACCGTGCTCCGGCCGGCAATCCCAATGGCCGTCGCGACATCTACGTTATTGGTACGAACCCGTCGATCCAGAACGTTACCCAGGTCACGAGTTTTTCCGCGGGCGGCACAGCGGCGGACGACCGCCAGCCGGCCTGGTCCACGAACAAAACCGACCAGCCGACCGGAACCCAGCAGATCATTCAGGGGCAGCAGCTCCTCGGCTTCGCCACCACGCGCGCCGACTCAAAATCGGACGGCAATGCCGACTCGATTGCGGCGACGCATGACATCTACTGGCTGAAGGTTGCCGTTGGCGTGGATCCAAACAACCCATCGGTCTTTACGGTGACGCAGGTAGAGAGCGCCAACAATCCCGCGTTCAAGCTGCCGACCAACGATCCGAATCACATTTATGACGACCTGAAGCCCACGTGGCCGCAGTTCATCTCGACCTACCGAGTCGCTTATCAGTCCGACCGCACGTTCTTCAACGTGGGGAGCGGGCTTTCCGGCCCCGCGGGCCAGCCGACTGACATCTTCGCCTCCACGCTCATCGACATCAACGCGCCGACACTCGTCCGCGCGGACGACATTTTGGGCGACGTAATCAAGGTCGAACCGAGCCGCAACGTCACGCCGGGCTCGCCCGTCACGTTTACGGTCAAGATGGCGGACTTCGAAAGCGGCATTCGGGACGTCTGGCTTCAGATCAAGAACCCGAACAGCAAGTACCAGTCGTCCGACGGCATCGAGCATAAGGTTTACCTGACGGTTGGATTGAGCCCCGATGGTACGAACGGTGTTAACGCGCCTGTTGAATACGAGTCGCAGCGCATCAACGCGAGCGGCGACCCGTCTAGCCCGCGCTACGCCGATCCGCAGTTTACAGCGAGTATCGACGACTTCTTCGCCTTCTCCGGCTCGTCCATCACTCCGGATCCGGCCTGGCTTCAGCTCAAGTTCAAGTCCCGCGACCAGACTACTGGCGTCAGCACCTATCAGGGCACCTGGACGACGGACAGCTTCCCTTCGGATTACTACATCGACGTAATTGCGTTCGATAACGCGCTCAATCCTTTTAGCTCCGGAAACCAGGACCAGGGCGTCAACTGGAAAATATATGACAATGTCTGGGGTTTCACTACTCAGACATTTCAGCCGGCGCACAACATCCTGTTCGTCAGCGATTACGCGGCCGGACAGAAGTTCTTCAGCTCCCGGTTCGGCATAAACACGCTCGTGAACGTGAGCAACTCCTTCTGGGGAACCGAGAGCTATTTAACGGACATTGACCTTGCCCTTCTGCCGACCGCCTACGTTCCACTGGCCAGCGGCACCGGCGGCTCCGTTGTCAACGCGATGAACACGCTCGGAGTGATGTCGTACGGCGCAACCAACTCCAGGGACTTCTTCACGCAGAGCGATTTCGATCCGCTCGTCATTGACGGCACGCGGGTCGACAACGCGGACGTACCCAACACCCAGCAGTACGATCTGTGGCGCATCCTCAGCCGCGGGCCAGTTCCGGACTCCGTCCTCCAGCAGTACGCGCCGCACACGGAGCAGCAACCGGCGGACACGTCGAACGGAGAGACAGCGCCGCGGACCGTGCTCGTAGCAAACCGCTGCGTCGTCTGGCATGCTCCATTTACCGGGGATCTATTCACCGGCAACGGGACGCTCACCGATCAGACCACGCAGTTCCAGCTCCACTCGTTCCTTGCCGCGGGCGGCCGTCTCTTCGTAACCGGTCAGGATGTCGGCTTCGCGCTTACCCTGGACGGCACAGCGACGAACACTTTCTTTACCAGTGACCTTCGCGCGAAGTACGTTGACGACCAAATACCGGGCGGCGCCAGCATCATCAACGCTGGGGGCTTCTTCCCGTTTGCCGAAGTCTTCAGTGGAGCGTACTCACTGCAGACAAACGGCAATCCGGACGTTCTCACCTTCGATCCGTGGCGACAGCCGGGTGATGCCTTCCCAATCGAGCCGCCGCACATCTACTTTGGACCGCCGTTCCCGCCGGGCTACAAGGACAATATTGCCAACGAGACCAACTTTGAAATCGCGGGCAATGATCCAACGCATCCGCGCGACCTTGCGAGCCTTGCAGTACTCTATCCTGACGAAGTAACGCCGCTCACGGGTGTCACCTCAGACATGAGGTACGGAACGGGCAACACGTATCTTCAGCACTACCTCGACACATCGACCGGCCAGCGAGTCATCTATTGCGCGGGCGGCCTCGAGGGCCTGAACACCGATTCGTTCGCACCGCCAAATACGCAGAACATCCTCGCGCTCAAGAACCGCAGGGCGCAGTTGATGCACAACGCCGTCTGCTGGCTTCGCACGGGCACTATCTTCGGCAAGGTGCTCGACACCGAGGCCGGGCAGCCCATCGTCGGCGCTCTCGTCCGGCTCTACAACAAGCTCGACGCGAACGGCAAGCCGATTACGGCCTATACCGCGCTCACTCAGCAAGACGGCTCCTACGTAATCAACGGTGTCGAATCCGAGCAGTATGCCGTAACCGCCGTCAAGCCTGGATTCACCATCCAGAAGCGGACCGGCCAGTCCGTGCACGGCGGCTTCCGCTCCGACATGAGCTTCCGCATGACAAAGGCGGAGCCGGATACCATCACAGGTCACGTGTTCCGAATCGACGGAACAACGCCCATCCAGGGCGCTACCGTGACCGCAACCGACGACAATACGAACGCGACGTTTACCGCGACGACGGACAACGCCGGCCTCTACACCATACAGCGCGTCCCGGCTGAAACGACGTACACTCTGACCGCGGCCTTCCCGCCGGACTTCGGAGCGTCAATTCCACCGAACTACAAGGTCAACGACCCGAGCGACCCGTCCGGCAACAAGCTGCTTCAGCCCGCCAAGACCTACGGGCCGTTCGACTTCAAGCTGAAGGCGGCGCCGGGCAACGTCACCGGGTTCGTGTTCGTGAACAACAACGGAGCACAGGGCGCTCCAATCGCCGGAGCAACCGTAACCGCCACGTGCAGCGGAGTCAACGTGACCGCCGTCACCGGCGCGAACGGCGCCTACACGTTCAGTACGACCGCGACGCCGCCCAACGGTCTCGACTCTGGTCCGTGTACTCTCGTGGCGACTGCACCCGGTTACGCGGCCAATACACCGCTGCCCATTACGGTTGCAGCGAACACTACAACCACGGCCAATCCGATCCTGTTGACCGCCGTGCCGCCGGGCTCGCTCTCCGGCCTCGTCACCCGCACCAGCGACGGCGCGCCGCTCTCCGGAGTCACCATTGAGGTTCGGGACGCGAATAACGCGCTCGTGGCAACAACCACAACCGGCGCCGTCCAGACGACGAACGGGTACAAGTTCAACTACGTGTTCAACAGCATCCCGGCCGGCGTAACCTACACCGTGACCGCAGCCCTGACCGGGTTCACGCCGATCCCGACATCGCAGACGGCCGCCGTGGCCAGCGGCGTCGAAACGAAGAACGTGAACTTCCAGATGGACCCGCTCCACACGTTCTCCGCGGCTCTCTCGATGGTCTCGACACCATACGACTACTCCAGCCTGCCGCAGAACGCGGCCGAGCTGCTCTCCGTGTCGCCCACCGACCCGGCCTTCCTCATGGCCACGTGGGACCTCGGACAATACATCTACTTCCCGACGCCCCCGGCCGACAAGTTCCGACTGGGACGCGGGTACTTCCTGGGCTACAAGACCAACCTGCCGCTCTCCATCCAGGGGACGGAAGCCAACCAGACCCAGCCCTTCGACATTCAGCTCGCTCCGGGCTGGAACATGATCGGCGACCCGTTCCTCTTCGACGTGGACTGGACGAAGGTAGAGATCGTTGATGGCGGAGTTGTGAAGAGCTTCGACCAGGCGGTCGCCACCGCGGCCATCAACGCCGGACTCTACAGCTACCAGAGCGGAACCTACCTGCTCGACTTCCGCCTCACCCCGTGGCGCGGCTACTGGGTGCGGGCTTACCGGGCGGTGACACTCCGTATCGATCCGACGCTTGCGAAGATTGGCCGCGCGGCCAAACTCCAGGCCGCAACGAGCAGGGCGGTGCTTCGCGGAACGGACGGCTGGACGCTCAACCTCCGGGCAAACGTCGGCAACCTGAAGGACGAAGACAACCAGCTCGGCGTCTCGACCAGGGCGACCAACGCCTACGACGGATACAAGAGCGAGAAGCCGCCGATCTTCGGCAAGCAGTACGTCTACCTGACGTTCGACCACAGCGACTGGGGCGCGCAGTCAGGCGGCTACGGAGTCGACCTCCGCTCCGCATCGACCCTGACGAACCAGTGGGACGTCTCGGTACAGACGAACGTGGCGAACACTACAGCCAGCATAAGCTGGCCCAACTCCGCCGCGATCGGCCGCTCGACCAGCCTCACCCTCACCGACCTCGCAACGGGTGACGTGAGGAACATCACAAACTCGAGCAGCTACAGCTGGCAGACGGGCGACAAGCCCGCAACCCGTACATTCCGCATAGTCGCCACCCGGAACACGGTTAATGGCGACCTGCGGATAACCGGCCTGGCCGCGCGACCCACCGGTCGGGCGAACAGCGCCGCCACGGTCAGCTTCAACCTGACCAATACGGCCAATGTGGAGGTTCGGGTGCTCGGCGCGAGCGGAACGACCGTCCGCAAGCTGAGCAGCCGCGCGACCCGCGCTGCCGGAGCCAATGATCTGACCTGGGATCTCCGAAACGACCAGGGGAGCGCCGTTCCGGCCGGAGCCTACACCGTCGAGGTGAAAGCGCAAAGCGCCGATGGACGGTCCAGCGTCAGACAGATAACGACGCTTGTCATAACGCGATAAGCCGGCCGGCCTCCGGAGGACTCTCGGGCCCTCCGGAGGCGGCTATGCAGAGACACATAGCCTGCGCGCAGCCGTCCGCGGCACAGGCGGGCGCCTCTCCGGCAGCCGCACCCGCTCTCTGCCGGGCGAGCCGTCTACTTTCGCCATTTACCTCACCATGGAGGAACTCTCAGAGTGAAACGGATCAGGAATAGCAGGGCCGCCCGGATCCTCAGCTGGGCGCTGACCGTTGCGATGCTCGCCCCGATTCTGTTCGGGGTGCTCACGCCGCAGCGAGCGTATGCGCAGCAGGGCAATGCGACCACGGCCGGCAATTTGCTAACCGTAATCGTCAACGACTTCACCAACGCCGACAAGAACAAAACCGGCGGCGACGCTCTGGCCCGTTACGCAACGGACGCCATCGCGGTCGAGCTGGCGCAGTCGGCGCGGTTTGAGGTCCTCAAGCGTGAGGAAGTAACCCGCACGGCGAACGAGCTCGGCTACCGGGCGCCCTACGACCAGGCGCAGCTCGCCAAGATCGCCCAGAACCTGGGCGCTCAGGCGATCGTGTCCGGGGAGGTCGCATTCGTCCGCTCTGACGAGGGGAAGAAGGGCGGACCAGTTCGGCAGGTGAACGCGGGGCTGAAAGTGCGCATCCGCGACGTCTCCTCCGGCGAGCTTCTGAATGGCGCCGCACAGGTCGGCGAAGCGTTTGCCAAGCCCGGCCAGACCGACTTCGATTCGCTTGCTCAGGAGGCAATCGGAAAGGCCGCGGTTCAGTCCGTCCGCGATATCCTCTCCTTCACCCTTCCCGAGGGAATTATCACCAACTCCGTCACCCAGCCGAGCGGGACCACCGTTCTCATCAACCGCGGCTCGCGTGACGGCGTAGAGGCCGGCATGGAGATGCTGGTCCTCCGCAACCGCCAGCGGGTCGGCAAAATCCGCATCACCAACGTCTTCGCAACCGACTCCGAGGGTCGCGTAATCGAGAACCTCATCGGCGTCTCACCAACCGACACCGTCCGCGCGACGTTCCCGGAGCGCGAGTTCACCACGCGCGGCGAGATTGTCAAGCCGAAGAAAACGAGCGGCAGCGGAACCGTTGCAACCCTCGGTAAGATTCTGCTCGTGGTCGTAATCGGCGTCATTATCGCGACCGCCATCAAGCAGGGTGGAAGCGTGACAGGCGTCACCGCCGAGGCCGACATCCAGAACGCGGCGCCGGCGGTCCGAATCACATGGCGTGATAATCTGTTCGGCGGCAACACCCTCGAATACCACATATGGCGGAATCCCGACCAGCCGTTCAACTTCACTGGCACGCCCATCGCGGCCGTGGGCGGCGGTGTACGCCAGTATGTCGACTTCCCGGCCCCCTACACCTTCTGGGACGGAGTCCGAAGCTTCCTGCAGGTGCCGAATCCCGGAAGCACCAACAACGGCGGCGGAAATGGTGGCGGAAACGGCACCGCGACAGCGGTTACACCCGGAACAACGCCTCCGCCTCCGCCGGGCTTCACGATCGGGCGAACCTTCACCTATTCCCTGACAGCCGTCATCCGACGGACTTCCGCCAACAATAACAACAATAACAACAATGGCGGCGGCAATGGCGGCGGCGGCGGATCGACGAACACCGTCGAAGACGTCGAATCCCTTCCCGTAAACTCCGGGCCGACCACGCCGATCAATCAGCCACAGCTCAACACGCCCGCCGATCAGGCCCAGCAGCTCAATCTCGCGAATCTCGCCAATTTCGTCTTCATCGCCCCGTCCCTTGGCGGCGCGGATCAGTTCGTCGTCGAGATATCTACCGACCAGACGTTCAAGGACCGGACCCAGATCGTCCAACTGCCGGCGATCGTCAGCACCGCGACCGGAACAATTACCGTACCGGCATTCAACCTGACCAACAGCGGGCTCAACGCGCCGCTGCGGCGTAACCAGATATTCGCCAACTTCGTGAATCGCGTGCCTGGCGCGGCCCGGCCGACCCTCTTCTGGAGAGTAGGCGCCCGCAACAGCCAGGACAGCCCCGGGCCGGTCCATTGGATCACGCGAAACCCGAAGGACGAAGATCGTACATTCCGTTTCATCTATTCCAACGTCCGTAGCTTCACCCCGGCCGACGTGCCGCCGCCTCCCCCCTAGGCACTGCGAAGGCGAGGAAGCCACCACCTGAAGTGGATGACCCTTTCTAGCACCTTGAGAGGGCGATCAGGCCTCGATCCCATCGGTCCACGGCGGATTGCCAAGTCCGCCGTGGACTCCAGACCAAGCCTTACCGCCCTTCCGGGAGGAGAGTCAACAATGACCAGATTCCGCAGAGTTGTGCTCTGCACTGCGTGCTCAGCCCTGTTACTGCTGACACTTGCTGCGTGCATAGCCTTTGGACAGGCCCAGCCCCAACCATTCCGGCCTGGCGAATGGATGGTTGCCGTAGCGTCGACAATGCCCCGCGCCGACGTGGATGCGCTTGCGGCCACCATTGGTGCGACTGTCGCACGAACCTACCAGCCACTGGATGCGGCCGGCAATATTTCGGCTTATTTCCTCAAGTCAACCAAGGCCATCGACGCGGCGGCGACGGTAACCGACATTGTTACGCTGAAGGCCGACGCCCGCGTAATCAAGGCGACCCCAAATAACATTCTCCGGCCAATGCAGTCCACGACCGGTCTCATCCCGAACGACCCGCGCTGGAACCTGCAATGGGATATGACCCAGATCAATATGCCGCTTGCCTGGACGCTCGAAAAAGGCAAGGCCAACATTGTGGTGGCGGATATCGACACCGGAACGGACACGACCCACCCGGACTTCGATAAAACCCGGATATTCAATCCGTTCAACGCCATCACCGGAACGACGAACGCAAACCCGGTGTCGCCCAACATCCACGGCACATTGACGGCGGGCTACATCGCCGCCACGACGAACAACTCAATCGGTCAGGCCGGAGTCACATGGGAGAACGTCAAGCTAATGCCTATCCTAGCCGGCGTCGATGACCCGACTAAGGGATTCGCACTTTCCGACCTCGTTACCGCTGTTCAGTACGTGCAGACACAGGCGGCGAAAAATCCCGGTATGACGTTTGTCACGAACATGAGTCTCGGCGGGCAGGCAACCGCTGATGACCCCACAGGGAATACAAACATTGTCGAGGATGCCATTCTTACCGCCGCGAGCAAAGGCATCCTGTTCGTTATCGCGGCCGCCAATAGCGGTGACACCGGCAATCCCCCAGTGACCCCTGCACGACTGGCCGGCGTTAATAACAACGTAATTTGCGTCACCGCGACAGGCGTCCAGGGAAGCAGGGCGTTCTATTCGGAATTCCGCCCGTATTCGACGATCGCTGCACCAGGTGGTGACAATCAGCAGGGCGCCGGGATCGCCTGCCTTGTGCCAGTCTTTGATGGGTCATATGCCGTGCTGCCGGATCCAGCCCACAACGCGAACGGCGGTACATCGTCCGCAGCCCCGCACGTATCCGGGGTCGCAGCGCTCCTGCTTTCAGTCCCCGGTGTAAAGGTCGGAGATATCAAGCCGCTAATTGAAGCCACTGCGAAGCGAGTGCCCGGCTTTGCGGTTCCGAGCCCTGAATACGGCTATGGAATCGTGGACGCGTATGCGGCTCTTCTCAAGGTTGCTTTTGGCGTTACCATCCTCACACCCGAAGGCACCGGCGGCAAGGCGATCGGCCAGACGACGATTCCTCAGCCGAGCGAAACGCTGCGGCCCGAGATTCGCATACAGATTGCGCAGATTGCCCCTGCGAACCTCACCATCAAGATTGATAACGGCGATCCGATTGCCCAGTGCACCTCGACCAGCTCGAGCGGCACGCCGTGCTATACGATCGAGAACATTACCGTAACCGGGGCCGACCCCAACGGCGGCACCGGCACCGTACCGCTTACGTACCAGGCCGTGATCCGCAACGCCGACCTCTCTCCTGGTCAGCACCAGATCGATGTTATCGGGACCGCCCCGGCAACCGGCGGCGGGACGCCACTGACCGTAACGGACACGCGCAACATCACCATCCAGCCGCACGTGATTCCGGCCGGCCGGTCGATGATATCCTTCCCGTATTACGAGTACATCGACGTCAGCGGAAACCTCGCGACGGATCCGAACAGCCCGTCCGCCCCGAACAACATCACGCCGCAAATATACCTGGGAACCAACTTCCGGCTCGCACGCTGGCTGCCGGACCAGGAGCGATACGTCTTCTACAGCTCCTTCGGGCAGAGCGAGAACGCCGCGAGCTTTACACCCGCGGACGTTATCCCGCACCTCGATGGCGACCCGGCCACCGCGGCATTCGCGAAGTGGCCGATCGGCCTCGGGTTCTGGGCCGACCTGGAGTCGAATAAACCCATCCTCACCAAAGGACGGGCTCTGACGGACCGGGCGTTCGTAATCCCGTTGAAATCGGACCCGAACGGAGGCGCCAGCACCATCAGCTGGAACATGATCGGCGATCCCTTCCCGTTCGACGTGCCCTTCAACGCGCTGCTCGTCGATACGCCGCTCGGCCGAATCAGCATCCAGGAAGCCGCGAATCGCGGGTATATCCTGCCGAACATCTACACCTTCGATGGCGCAACCGGATACACGTTCCAGACCCTTCCGGCCGGCGCCCTCCGCGCGTGGACCGGGCACTGGGTCGGCATCACCTCGAATGTGGATCTCAGCCTCGTCGTACCGCCCGCCATCGTTTCTCGCGCGGCATCGACGACGACCCGGTCCGCGACGGCTCCAACCTCCGGCGGTACCGGTTGGACGCTCCAGATCGGAGCACACACCCGCAACCTGCATGACGCGTACAACTTCATCGGCACGGGCAGCCGGGCGCTCGACGGCTACGATCAGGCCGACGTGCCCAAGCCCCCGATGGCCGGGCCCTTCGTATCGCTCGGCATCTCCCATTCAGACTGGACGAAGAGAGCCGGAATGTACGCACAGGACATCCGCGCGGCAGGGCCTGGCAAAACCTGGTCGCTCGTGGCCAATACGGACCAGCCGAACAGCGACATCACCGTGAGCTGGAACGCCGCATCGCTGCCGAGAAACGTAAGGCTTACGCTCAAAGACGACTCGACGGGCCAGAGCTATGACATGCGGTCACGGTCCGCGATTACGTTCAACTCCGGCGACAAGCCTGGACCGAGAATGTTCACCGTCAGCTCAAGCCAATCGCTCGGCAGGTCCATCCGCGTGGCAAATCTCAACGTTCGCTCCGCCGGACGAGCCAGCGGAACGAGCGTAATCGGGTTCAGCCTGACCGGCGACGCTACCTATGAGGTGCGCATTCTCAGCGCAACCGGCAACACCGTTTCCACCGTCGGAAGCCGCGCGGCAGCAACCACCGGTGACGTCAGTCTCCTGTGGAATGGCCGCGACAACTCCGGCAAATCGGTTGCCGCCGGAACGTATATCGTGCAGGTGCGGGCCACGACGGCCGATGGCGAATCCGTCAAGGCAATTCAGCCGTTCACGGTCGTCCGGTAAGCCCGCATCCGGACGCCCTCAACAATCCATCTCGGAGGCAGGAATCATTCCTGCCTCCGACGAAAATAGCAACTGCACGATTGGCCGGCGCACCCCCTGCCGGCTCCGCGCAGCACGACCTCATCGGACGCGCCTGCGTCCATCCGTCGCCCACAATCGGGGGGCCGAGGCCTCTGTCCCGCAGGCAGGGGCGCAACTCCGGCTCACCACGGGCCGCCTGGGAGGAATTCTTTAATGGGGTGGAATCGCTTCCGCAGCCAGCGCCGGGCTCCGTTGCCGGCCGCGTTGCTTATCCTTGGGCTTTCAGCCGCTATTTCGCGGCCCGCCCGATCGCAATGCGTTGACACCAGCGTGACCAATGGGCAGGTCAGCGCATCCGTCGGAGTCTCCGGTACGCCCACCGGCGCTACCACCGTAAACTGCGCGGGTCGATTCGGCGCGACCGAGCCCGGCGCCACGGGCGGCGTCCTCCTGGCCGAAGCCGCCTCCGCGGTTAATCAGAGCTATTTGACGGTCCGAATCGACGGAGGACCGACCACGCCCGGAGTCGACACCGGCGCCACCACCTATACCCAGGGCGGATGGGACCTCATTTTCGGCGACAAGGGTTCGAACGAGCTCGACGCCACAAATACCAACGCCAAGACAGATCAGGGTGCGTGGCTCGTCCAGCCGGTCGCGAGCGGCACGTCGATCACGGCAACGTGGACGACGCTCCCCGGCGCCAATGCGACACACCCGATTCCTCGCATCGAAGTTGCGCTCAAGCTGACGCTCGTCCACGACATGGTGCTCTACCAGTTCACGGTGACAAACCGGGACGTGGCGGCCCACACGGTGCAGCTCCGATTCGCGCAGGACTTCAACGTGCCAGGCGCCCCCGATGGGCCCGTCATCACACCCAACCAGGGCCAGATCTGTACGGACACCGACCTCCCCGGCGCGCTCGTGCCCGCGACATGGCGCGCGCGTAACGGCGCGACCGGCCAGTCCGTCGGCGCCTCGCTTGTTCTTCCCAATGCAGTCTTCCTGCCCAACCGGGTGACCTTCGGCTCGACAACGTCCACCAACCTGCCGCTGTTCAACTTCGTACCCAATCCTCTCAGTAATTTCTGTACGAGCGCTACGAGGGACGGAGGAAGCGACGTCTATTTCGACATGGGGAACCTACCGGGCGGCACTTCGAGGCAGGTGTCTACTGCGTTTGGACGGCAAACCTCCACCATAGATTTCTCGAACCCGTGGGCCGCGGGCGTCCAGGGGCCGTCAGCTCTCACGTACGACCCGACACAACCGGTGGGGCAGCAGCTCACGCCGAGCCCCTTCACCGTCACGGCATTCATCAACAACAACCTGCTCGGCCTCGACCTTACCAACGCGACCGCCGTGTTGAACCTCCCGACCGGACTGGCCCTCGCGCCCGGCGAGACCGCGACGCATACGCTCGGCTCCGTCGCGGTGGGAACCGAAGCAACAACTTCGTGGCAGGTTATGGCAACTGGAGCGGCCTCCGGTCGCCTCACCTATTCCGTCGCTTTCAGCGCCGGACCCGGAGCACAGGGCAAAGTCGTGACCCGCGACATAGACGTGCCATCGCTGCCGACGCAGACATTCAACGCAGGCCTGCAGATGGTGTCCTTCCCATACACGTTTACCGATCCCACGCCAAGCGTCGCGCTCGGAATCAGCCAGTTCGACCTGCTGCGGTGGAATCCGGCCGTGAACGTCTACGAGGCCGTCGCGCGGCTCCAGCCCGGCGAAGGGTACTGGCTGCGGCTGCCACAGAACACAACCGTCAACCTCAGTGGCGCCACGCCTGTCCCCGTAGGCTCCACCAACTTCGAGATCAAGCTGCTGAACGGGTGGAACCAGATAGGAAATCCCTGGCTGACCCGCGTCCAGTGGTCCGACCTGATGGTAATCACTACCGATGTCGGGGATCCGAACTATCTCGTGCCGCTCTCGGTGCCCGCAGCCGCGCAGGCAGGGCTTATCGCGCCGACTCTCTACTTCTATGATCCCGCCTCCGGCGAGTACCGGTTCGATACGGACTTCAGCACGCAGCTTGTGCCGTTCCAGGGATACTGGGCGAAGGCTCTCAAGAACAACATATCCCTCCTCGTGCCGCCTCCGACAGGTCGCGCGGCAGCAAGACGCGCCGCCGCCCAAGCTACCGCGGCCGCGGGATGGAAGCTCCGGATCGCCGCCTCGACTGGAAAGAGTCAGGACACCTGGAACTTCCTCGGCGTCTCCTCGACCTCCAAAGACGGCTTCGACCTCTCGGATTACGAGAAGCCGCCGTTCATCAACGGGGCTGTACGCCTTGAGTTCACCAGAGACACCTGGGGCACGAGAGCCGGCGTCTACGCGCAGGACATCCAGGCCTCCGCCGGTGGAACCAAGACGTGGAACGTGCGGGTGACCACGCCCGCCCCGAACCAGGACGTCACGCTCTCCTGGCCTGAGATCACCTCGCTGCCCCGCAGCTACGAGCTCTTCATTACTGACGCAGCGACGGGGCAGCGCCAGCAGATGCGGCAGGTGCCCTCGATTCGCGTGAATACGGGCGACGCCGCCACCCGGTCCTTCGTGATTACGGCCGAGCCACGGACCGCGACCTCCGCGTTCAACCTGACCGTCACGATGGGTGCAAGCGGCTCGCGCGCAGCCAACGTCACGACCTTCGCCGTGGCAAGCACCCAGGCCGCGACCGTTACGGTCCGAATCAAGGGGTCGAACGGGCAGACCATACGGACCCTGGGCGGACGCGCCGCCTCGGTTGGAACCACCGCTTCGTTCGTGTGGGACAACCGCGACGCAAAGGGCGTTTCGGTCGCATCCGGCTCCTACATAATCGAGGTGACCGGCACCACGGCGGACGGCAAGACGAGACGGGCCGCGCAGCCGCTCATCATCGTCCGCTAACCCTGAACATAAAACCAGCCATTGCGCCAGCGAACCCTGCTCTGCCAGCAGGCTCGCTGGCCTTTGGCGACAGACATCTGCCTTACGATAGACTCGAATCATAGCGATTAAAGCGAGATTCGAGAAGCAACCAGCCTGACAATACGGTATTAAAGTCCCACCCCCCAGGGAATATCCGGCGAGGCCGCCATGAGCAGGCCGAGCCAACCCATTGCTCATCTTATGGCCGCGGCGGCGCACATCGCTGCCCGGTCGAGCGACTCGGGCCCTACGGAGACATGCGCAACACCTCCGCCGCCCGCAAGCTCCTGACTACCGAATCCTGTTACCAACAAAGGATTAAGGGGAGAGACTTCATGAGAGCTCTACGCAGCGTGCTGGGAAGGGTGGCGGCCCTTGCACTCCTCTGTACGCTTTTCGCCGGCCGGGCATACGCCGCGCCAACAGTCACGAATCCCGTGGTCCTTGCATCGACCGTGAACGGCATCGAGGCAGGTACCGATAATACCCAGTTCATATTTCGTGCCGACATCGTCCGTAGCGGAACGACGGCCACCCTGATTCAGGATCCGCTGCCGCCGCTGAGCCCGCTCCTGCCATTGCGGCCTCGGGTAGTTATCGATCCGTTTGATGATGCACACCCGGAGAACGGTGGACACCAGACGGTCTTTATGGTGCGCATGCCCGGCGCCGGCGTGAACACGTTCTTTGCATACATAACCGGCGGCAATATAGGCACCTTTGACCCGCCTGCCGGCTCCGGAGGCAACGGCGGCGGCGTTACGCACAAGTGGTCGATCGTGGCGTCCGAGCTGGATAACGCGACTCCGCCGGCTGTGACCACGACGGCATCGCCGACGCCCTCCGGCTCCCTTGTCGTCTTTCCCTCAGGGCCGAGCTCGGTCTCCATCGTCCCAGTCACCCCCGACTTCGGGACAGACGTCTCCGCTCTCGGCCACGGACTCCGACTTGACCCCCAGGATCCAACCGCACCCAACAATGGAGGCGGCGCCAACATTTACACGATCCGGGTCAGAGCAACTACGCGCGGCGGACTCCCCCTCCAGTATTTCAAGAAGCGCGGCAATTTTGAGTGGCGTGACCCAAGAGGCGATCCAGGCTTCAATGGCCTCGCCACCAATGACGCATATAACAGTGGCGTTATCCTTATTCTTACCGACCCCAACGGCGGCGTCCATTATTGTCCAATGGAGATCGATCCGGACGGGCCAAACAACGGCGTAACGCAAGCGACCACTTATCTCCGTGATACCGCCTCTTCGTCCGACCTGCTGCACCCCCAGGGCAGCACGCAATGGGCTTTCAATCCGAACGGTACGGGAGTTTTCTATCGCTATCGGATCCTGCCAACTCAGTACGCCGTTGACAGCCTGCACAACGCCTTCTTCGGCGGTCCTACTTCACCCGACGGCTTGCCCGCAATCCAGGTTGGCGCGGCCATTGCGCCGGAGGTCATTGGGCGACCATTCCGCAACCTCTATACGGCGTTCGCCGGACCTGGGCCGATTAGCAACATCTACCCATTTGAGACCAATACCGCTGGACGAACCGGCCAGTGGACCTACCGGTTCATTGCGACCACGGACTTTCGACCGCCGAAGTTAGGCTCGAACCCGTCCAACGGCGACCAGGCGACATCTCTCGCGCTTCAAAAGATCGCAGACCTTTATGGCACTGATGAGAGTGCCTACAACCCTGGCGGCACGGGTAACTTCGGTCAACCCTATGTCGGCGTGATGTTGTCCGACGGTGGATGGACGGACGATATCAAGGAGAACGGCTTCGCCGCCGATGCGAGCAGCAACTCTCACCGATCCCGCGTGACGACGAAGACGCGGGTGCGGTTCATGGTGCGCGTGACGAAGAGCAACAACATACCGCTTCCGCTCCAGGCTGTCCAGGTCTACATCGACGACGTTCCGCATTCGATGCAGCCGCTCAACAACACTGACCTTTACGCGAATGGCAAGCGTTTCTACTTTGACACGACCTTCGCCAACCCGGGGCAAGTTGGCGGCCACCGCATATACTTCACCGCAAACGTCGGAGATACAACGTTCGGCAACTTCTTTGCGCTGTGGCCGCGCCGTGACTGGGGCAGTCCCGGCCAGTCACAAGGAACCGGCGACGCCCGATTCACAGACACGCAGTCGCTCAACTACCAGCCGTTCAGCGCGCCGATTCCCTTTGGCACGCTGAACCAGGTCGGCAAGAATTACCTAACGGAGCCGTATGTCAACAGCAGGCCTGCTCTCTCGAACCCACAGGTCTCTCCTGTGTCGGGAACCGAGGGACAGCCGTTCACGTTCAGCGTCGTTTACACGGACCCCGACAACGACGTGCCGCTTGATGGCTTTGTCATAGTCGACAACCAGCCCTACCGGATGTCAGTGGACCCGTCCGTGCCACAGCCAGCGGATTACCGCGCGGGCGTCAAGTATACGTTCACTCTAACCCTGCCGCCAACCGGGTCGTCGACCCATACCTACTACTTCAAGTTCCGCGACAACTGGGCATCCGTGCTATCGCGGGAGGTCGGGGAATGGTCCACGCTACCGCTGGGAGATGACAACGGAAACCCGGCCTCCACGTTCAGCGGCCCGACTATCACGAGCAACAATAACAGCACTCTTGCGGACCCGGGTTACTCCTTTAGCGACCCGGCCCAAACCTCGGCGACCTTCTACGACTTCTTCGTAAAGTACAGGGACGCTGACAACCAACCGCCCGCCAACCTCAAGTTCTTCCTGAGCGCAAACGGCGGTGCCTCCTGGGACAACGGAACCGCGATGGTGCCGTCGGAGAGCAGCACCAACTATGTCACCGGTGTTCTCTTCCACCTGCCGAATCGTATCCAACTGCCACCAGGCAGCAACTATCGTTATAAGTTCATTACAAGTGACGGGGTGCAGGTGGCGCCAGGCACCATCTACGTCCGTGAGGGTACTGACAAACCGACAGACGGAACGTTCCACGAATTGAAGCCGACCGGCAATCCGAACGAGTACGGCGATCCGAATGGCACCCGAATAAACCCATCGACAAAAGACTGGGTGAACGCGCCCGGATTCCCGATATTCGTGTACTTCCGCGACGCGCTCGGCAACTACACGCAGACAAGTGGCTATGCGGTCAATTTCGTGAACGGCACGATAACGTTCGCAGCGGTGCCCACGCAGCAGGTCTTCGCGTCCTATTACCACCTCGATACGATTGGCCCAACGGTTAAGACCAATACCGCACCGACGCTGGCGCAGATCGATCCGACAGACACAACTTTCAACGGCAAGACGATCAGCGCCACGAGCGGCAGCCCTACCGACCCATTCACCTACAGCGTTGTCTATACTGATGCCGATAACCAGGCACCGACCTACGTCAATGTCGTCATCGACAACAACAGGACCGTGCCTCTGACAGTCCGCCCCGGCCAGACACAGCCGCTCGACTATACGCGCGGCGTCAAGTACGACACGGCAGCTGTCAACTTGGGCGTCGGAGCGCATCTCTATCACTTCGAAGCGTCCGACGGCGCCGACCTGGCCAGGCTGATACCGCTCATCCCGCCGCCGCCGGACACCGAATATCACGGACCGACCATTACGGATCCGTCCAACCTGACGCTCCCACTTGTTCAACCTTCACCGAAAGGCAAGTCGAACGATTCGTACACGTTCACGATCACGTACAACAGCCCGCAGGGCAGCGCGCCTCCAACAGGCGGAATCGAGCTCAGGCTCACACCGCAGCCCACGACCGACCAGACCAAGTGGGCGCCCGGGCAGGGAGTCGTCATCGCCCAAATGAACGCGATCGACCCGCTCGACTTCACAAAACCCGTTCGCTTCCAGGTCCAGTTGACAGCCACCAGCACGCCCGGGCTCAATAACCTGCTACCCGGAACGTACCAGGTGAAGTTCGAGTTCACCAGCAATCCGACCGGCACTGGCAAATTCGCGCCTGACCTGACCGTCAACGGCCGGCCGACACTCAGCAATGCGACGGCAACGCCGAACCCGCAGAGCCGTGGTGGCGACATCACCGTCTCGGTCAAGTGGAAGGACGTTAACGGCGATCTACCCGTCGACGCGAATGGCAGCACGCTGAAACTCTTCATCAATAACGCCGAGTACACAAAGACACAGCCCGTTGCAAGCCCTGGCACCAGCTCGGACCAGGCGAAGGCTGGAATCACGTACACCTGGACGGTGGCCGCAAGCGACTATCAGCCGGGTACGTATCCCGTTCGAATCGAAGCGTCGGACGATCTGGAGACATCACCACAGTCGCCGATCTCGCCAACCACCGGTACTCCGGCTGGCACGATCACCATCAATGCGGCGGCACTGCCAACTTTGGCAGGTCCGACGCCGAACACGCCAGCCACGAACGACGGTACGCTGACGCCGCTCAAGGGCGCATTCGGAGGGACATACACCTACTCAATCGTCTATAAGCACGCCGATAACGTCGCACCCCAGACGATCCAGCTCCTCATCGACGGTGGAGCAACAGGCGGCGGTCAGACCATCGACCTCCAGCCGAAATCCGGCCAAACCCAACCGTATAACTACGTGAACGGCGTAACCTACACGTACACGACCGCAGCCGGAAGCCTCGCCTCCGGAGCGCATACCTACTCGTTCACGGCTAGTGACCGCCTGGCCACCGTCAACCTGCCGGCCACAACCGGACAGACACTGCCTGGGCCGACCGTAAACGCCGTGCCGACACTCGCCAGCGCAAATGCCGCGGTGGTTGGCGCGACGCCGTCCACCGTCAATGCAAGTAATGCCCTGACGCCGGCAATCACGGCCAATACCACCTCGAAGCTCGTGTTCCAGGTTACCTACAAGGACACGGACTTCGTGGCCGGAGGGACCGCGCCAACCGTCACCATGACGGTCGGAACCGGGACGCCCATCGCGATGACGCCGGTCGGCAGCTCTCCGAACTATGCAACCGGAGCGGTCTTCACCACCAGCGCGGCAGGAATCACGCTGCCGCCTGGAGACCAGGTCATCCACTTCGACGCAACGGATGGCCTCGATCCCGCACGCCTGCCGGCCACCGGGACCATCTCCGGAATCCACATCGCCAACATCGTCACGCTCGACAAGGTGGCGGCAATCACGCAGCAGGATCCGACCGGCGGCACCGTTTCGCCGCTGACCGGGCCGCTCTCGCAGACCTTCACCTACAAGGTCCTCTACATGAACGCGGATGGAACCGCTCCGTCCTTCGTGAATGCAATTCTCGACGAAGCGACGAAGAAGGTCACTGTCCCGCTCACGCCGGCCGCAACCGGCGGCGACTTCAAGGCGGGCGTCATCTACACCGGCACCCATCGCTTCAACACGGGCGGAACGCACACCGTCCACTTCGAAGCGGCGGATACCGTCAGCCCGACCTATATCGGCTACTACCCGGCGCTCGTGCCGCCGGCGACCACCCCGACGCCGATCTCCGCGCCGACCGTGAATGAAGCGACCTTCGCGGCCGCGACGTTCAACCCGGTCAAGCCGGTCGTCAGCCAGTCCGTGACAATAGGCTCGAAGCTCATAACCGTTCCGCTTCGCGCCACGCAGATAGCCGTTAAACTGGTCAAGCCCGACGGGACCGGAGTGAATGACACGACCAACTCCGCATCCGACGGCACGATCGCGTACACGTTCACGCCGGATCAGACCGGGGACTGGCAGATCCAGTTGAGCTGGGCAGGGCAGACCGGCGTGTATGACCCGGTCATGCAGGCGTTCTCGTTCAGCGTGACCGGCTACACCGTGCCGCTCGCCAATGGCCAACTCGACATGATCGCGGTACCGCTCATACCCGTCTCGCCCGACCCGACGCTCTCCTTCGGCGTGACGGATTCGAACGGCGGCAATCTTGCCGTCACGACCCTGAACCTGATCGAGTGGTCGCCGAGCCTCGGCCGCTATCTGCTGCTCAACCAGGATGGCAACTTCCCGGGTGTCGCGGCAGGCCAGGCGTACTGGGTGAAGCCGAGCCAGAGTATCGTGCTCAACCCGAGAGGCCGAATCGCCGACCAGACCCAGCCGTATACCATTCCGCTCAACCCGGGCTGGAACATGATCGGAACGGTCTTCCTCCAGGACATCAACTGGAGCGCCGTGAAGGTCCGTGTCAACGGCCAATTGCTCAACATCGCCGACGCCGGCCAGTACGTTCGCCCTGTCGCATGGACGTACAGCAAGTCGACCGGCGGCTACCAGATGGTAGACCTTCCGGACGGCGTTCTCTCCTCCGGGCGAGGATACTGGATTCATGCCACGCAGGCGGTGGATCTGATCCTTGCACCGCCTGGAACGCGCGCAGCCAACGTCGGCCGCGCAACCGTGGAGCGCTCCACGTCGCTCCAAATCACGGTCCAAACGGGCTCTCACACCGACCGCGACAACTTCGCTCCTCTCAACTCCGCGGCGAATTCCCGCCTCGCGTTGCAGGAGAAGCCGCCGTACGTCGGCGAACATGTGAGCGTCCACTTCGTTACGGACAAGGTCGAGCTGCCGGCGGATTCGCGGGCAGCCGCGGCAGGCGCATCGAACGTGGTCGTCTTCGACGTCGAAACCGACAAGAAGAACGCCGACGTATCGGTGAACTTCCCGAACCTGGGCGCGCTCGGTCGAAAGACCGACGTCACCCTGGTCGATCTGACCAGCAACACCCGGCGCGCTCTCGGCACCGGCGCAGGCGTCACCTACAACTCCGGTGAGAACACGGCGGCACACCGGTTCGCGCTCATCATGAACACCGCTACCATCAACACGCGGCTGGTCATCACCGGACTGGCGTCCGCCGGAGGCAACAGCCGGAGCCCGGCCGTCTCGTTCTCCTACAATGTCTCTGGCGCCGCGACCATCAAGGCCCAGATCGTTGGCGGGGCGGGCGGCCAGACCCTCCGCACGCTCGACAGCGGACGCGCGGTGCCACAGGGGACCAACAGTCTCGTGTGGGACGGCAGGGACGCGAAGGGCGTACCGGTAGCGTCGGGCAGCTACCTGCTCAAGCTCACGGCAACGGACGAAAAGGGCCACACGGCCACGGGAGTCCTGCCGGTGACCGTGGTCCGCTAAGCGAGGGACTATACGGCATAAAGGGAGAGGCTCGCGCCGCTGCGAGCCTCTCCCAACCCAGGAGGAAATCCAACGAACATGAGACCGTTCTCAACCGTCCGCGAGCTGAGCGCGCTGACCGGCCGCCTGGCCGATATCACCGGCGCCTCGATGGTATATGCGCCAAGTCTCTACCGCCGCGGCCTCATTACGACGGCGGCACTCACGGTGATAGCGGCGGCCATCGGAAGCCCTGCCTCCGCCGACGAAGCAAGAGTGAATCTTGCCCAGGCGGTCAAGCGCACCGTCCTTGTCTTCCCGGTCGATATGCCCGATAACGGCCCGGCGAACAAGGATGACGTATCACAACTCATCACCGACACCATCGTGTCCCGGCTCCAGGCGTCCGGCCAGTACACCGTCATCCAATACCATAAGACCCTGCCGCCGGTCGCCCGCCTTCATCTCGACCAGCAGCTGACCGACACGGACGTCGCTCCGCCGTTCGCGCAGGACACGGCGAAGGCGACGAAAATCACAAAGCTCACCGGCTATGACGTGGCATTTATGGGCGCCGTGGACGAGTACACCTATAATGAGGCCGACAATCAGGCGGACGTAGTTGTGCGCGGCCAGCTCCTCGACGTGAAAACCGGGAAGAACCTCGGCGCACCGGTAATTCTGAAGGACTCCAGCAGCAAGGGCGGCATGGCGAAAGAGCCGGCAAAAGCGCTCGAAGCCGCGCGGGCCGCTGGCAGCCAGCTCGCACAGAAGCTCATTCCGATCTCGTCGACGCCGGTCACCCAGCCGACAAACCCGATAACCAAAGCGCCCTCAAAAGCTCCCCAGAAGAAAAAGCACAACAACACCGGGCTTCTGCTCGGCCTGCTCGCGATCGGACTCGGCCTGGGAATTGGGCTCGCCAGCAGCGGCGGCGGCCACGGCGGCGGCAATGGCGGCGACCTGCCCCCTTCTCCGCCCTAACCGGATGCCCACCGCGGAGTGGCAACGAAAACCACGCATTGCCATGGGCGAGAGGCGCTCGCGCCGGACACGATTCCGGTGGTACGCCTCTCGCCCGGCATAGCTTCAACGGCGGCCTGCCCGGCCTGAACGCCTCGCATCCGCTTCCCGCAACACCAGCCTATGACCAGCCGAACCCCTGTCTGCCTCGTCCTGTCAACCCTGCTGACGCTCAGCGCCGCCACCGCCCTTGCGGCCGGCCTCCCCACCATCAAGCTGCGCGTCAACCGCTCGGCAATCCTCAATGACGGCCGCGACGTGTCGGAAATCGTCGCCGACGTGCGCGACAGCACCGGCAACTTCGTTCCCAATGGCACGACGGTTCGATTCGACACCAGTCTCGGCGGATTCCAGCCCGGCATGTCTCCGAATGCAACCGCATCTACCCAGTCCGGGCAGGCCCGCGTGCGCTTTGTGGGCCAGCAGAAGGGCACGGCCACGATTCGCGCGTCCATGCAGGGCGCGGTCTCGGAGCCGGCCGAGGTGGTTCTGACAGACGATCCAACGGAGACCTTCCAGGGAAACGCCTATATCGACCTCACCGGGACCAAATCGCTTCTCTACAGCGCGAACGAGCGTGTTCTGGAGGCGACCGGCCGCAAGAAGCTGGAAGAGGACAAGGGCCTCCCGGGCGCCATTCTCACATACCGCAACATCGAGATCGCCGCCGACACCATCCAGCTGTCCTGCACCGATAACGTCGTCAGAGCGATCGGCCACGTCGTCGTCAGCCGCGGCGGCAAGCGGCTGCGATGTTTGCGGCTCAACTTCCCGCTCACCGGCAAAGAGGGCTTCGCGGTCGTCGAGACAGATAAGCGGATTGTGCCCGTCAAGGTCAAAACCTCCGACCTGAGCACCACCCCCGCGACAACCGGCATCTCGCCGGTCATTTTCCAGATGGCCGACACCGCGGCGGCGCCACAGCTCATCGAAGCGTCGCAGATCCGCCTCTTCCCCGGCGAGAAGCTCCAGTTCAAACGCCCGAAGTTCTACACCGACGGCCAGAAGCTCGTCTCCATGCCGTTCTACTCGTTGCCCCTCTACTCGACGCAGCTCTTCACGGACCAGTTCGTCAGCGTCGGGTCTCAGGGACTGGGCGTCGACCTGCCATTCTACTACGACCTCTCGGCGGGCTCGACCGGAATCTTCCACGTGCGCAATGGGGAGCGGAGCGGCCGGTCCAGCTTCTCCACCCGGCCCGGATGGTCGCTCGACATGGTCCAGCAGTACAACTCGACGGGGACCGCGCGCAGATATACGGGCGAGGTGGCGCTGACCGGATTGTCCCGCACCGACTGGGGATTCAACTGGAATCACAGCCAGGAGTTCAATTCGGACACGCGCGCCTCGTTCAATCTCGACCTGCCGCAGCACCGCGCAATCTTCGGGTCCACGAACCTGAATCGCGATTTCGGTCCGTTGCATGCGGGATTGAATCTGTCCGGCAACCGGTCGCTCTCCGGCTATCAGTCGAGCGGCACCGAGGCAGACGCCTACCTGGAAACGACCCCGAAGAAGTTTGGCAAGACGGGCTACATGGTCGCCTATGGAGCCACGGCGAGCCAGACTCACAACAAGAACGCGGGATTCGCGAGCAGCATTGCATCGGAGGGGATTCAGACGCGGTTCTACAGCAAGCCGCTCACGCTCGGCCGCGCGACGACGATTACGAACTACATCACGGTCGGTCACACGTGGACGGACCAGGGCCGGAGCGGCCCATCGCTCCTGAGCACGATAACAGCGAGCCATACGTTTAGCGGCGGCGCGAACCTTCAGATGACCTATGACTTCGTGCAGTCGCCGGCCGCCCTCATCAACAGTGGCAAGCACCGGCTGTCGACCAACTTCGCAATGAGCAGCGGCGCCAGGTGGAATATCTACTTCTACAACAGCATGCTGCTGGACGCAAACGTGTCGACCACGATAACCGACTTCAATTTCGCGGTAGCCCCCCGCTGGCGGCTGACCCTCTCCGCCACGCTCCAGCGGTTTGCCGGCTCACAGTTCCGCGACTACCAGTTTGGATTCGCGCGCACGCTCGGCGGCAGGGACTTCGTCCTCTCCTACTCGACCTACAGCCACCGAATCTTCTTCGACCTGGAAGCCAGCCGCTTCTAACCGGTTCGCGGGTGAATACGCATGAGGTCCGGACCGGAAATTCGGTCCGTACCTCAAAGTGTAACTGATGCGCGGCCGTGGTCTACCCCAGCAGCGCGGCCGCTTCCGCCTTGTTCCCGCCCAGCAGGTAGAGAGGCCGGAGCTCGCGCGCCGCGGCGAGCAGCGCCTCTTCGAGCTGCGGTCCGCTTGCAACCACCGGGTGTGTCCGGTTCCATGCAATGCCGAACACCGCGTGCTGCCCCTTCACCTTCCGCATCCGGTCCCCGAACGCCCTGAGCGACTTCCTGTCGAGCGCCTCGCCCTTGAGCGGTTCGCCGACGGAATTGCATATCGTGTATGCGCGAATCTCCGGCCGCTTGTTCAGATAACTACTTAGGGGACCCGCGAGACCGAGGAGATTCTTTGCAAACGTCTCCTTCTCGTCGGCGTAGTCCTCCACGAAAACGAGCAGACGAATCTCCTCGCCTGTTATGGCGGCGCGCAGGTGCACATAGGGCTTATAGGCGCGCTTCTCCTTCGCGAATGCCACCCACGTGGCGACCGGCGCGTTGACGCTCCTTCGCAGGTGTTGCGCGACGTGCGGATAGAGCGTGGTCCCATACTCCTCCGAAAGCCGCGGCGCCAGATCCTCGCCCAGATCCTTCAGCTTCGGCGTGATCCACGCCTTCAGCGCCGGCATCCGCGTGCCGAAGTCGGGCAGCTCGAACACTTCGAAATCCTTCTCTGTAAAGCCGCTGAACGGCAAGTCGGTACTCCTTTCAAACTCTGCACATTGGACTCTATCGCTCCAGAAGCGCCATGATCAGGCCGACCGCGATGGACCCGCCGATAACCCATACCAGCACCGACCCGCCGCAGGACGCAGCGGACGGCGGACGGCCGACCGTCCGGTTCTTCAATCGCCGAAGGTCCGCCGCTCTGGGGAGCGGCGGAGGGGCCGGAGTTACCGCGGTGTCCGAGTCCGGGTGCATCTTCGCCTGGCAGCTCCAGCACCGCTCGGCCGATATCGTATTCTCATTCCCGCACCGGAGGCACCGCACCCGGTAATTCGATTCCGCGAGACCGACCCCGCAAGTGGAACACTCCGCCTCTCCCAGATGGTAGCTCCGCCGGCACTGCGGGCACCAGCGCTGCTGCGTATACACGGGCGGCATCGCGACGGTTTGGTCGGCGGAAGCCTCCGCGACCAGCGGCGCTCCACGTCGGGAGGGCGGGCGCGGGTCCGGCATGGCGGCGGACACAGGCGGAAGCCAATGCGGAACCTTGACCGTGGCGGGCTCGGCGTCCGGTTTGCTCGGCGGCTCAATGATGTCTGTCGGCCCGATCGCATCCGGCTCGTATATGAACGTATCGGCAGGCTCTTCAACAGGTGGTGGCGACGCGACAGTGGCATCCGAATCCGGCGCGAATTGGCCAGCCGCGATGTCGGATGCTGATGTGCCCGCCGGCGCTATTTCACGCGTCGCGAGTCCGGCTGTCTCCGGTGAGTCCCGCAAGCCGGGCTCGCCGGATTGCAGCCAAACTCCTCCGCATTGCGCGCACGTCAGCGGACTGACGCCGGGCAGTATCTCCACGCGCTCGAGCTGCACGGTCCGGCAGACCGGGCACGGCTTCGGAAGCCCTTCGAACATCGCCGCGCTGGCCGCAGAGGGGAACAGCCGGTCCAGTTCCGTGAATCGCGAAGGCTCGCTCTCGGCGAGTGCAGTGAATTCGGCGCGTTCCATCCAGCAGCCGCCGCAGCTTCGGCAGGCGTGAATCAGCAAGCCGTTCCAATCCACGGCCTCCAAAATCAGGCTGCACTGCGGGCAGAATCGCACTTCCTGTCCTTATCCGCGCTTCGACAGCGCTTCGCGCTCATAGCTGCGGACCTCGTCCAGCCACGCCGGCCCGACCGGGACGCACTGCTTCTTACAGTACATTTCCCACACAGCGCCAAATGGCAGTGTCTTCAACTCTTCCAGCATCGCCAGCCGCGCCGTAAAATTGCCGGATAGCTCGGCCTCGCGCAGGAGAGCGGTGGGCTCCAGCAGGGCTATGAGGAGAGCCTTCAACATGGCCCTGGCGCCGATCACCCACGCCGCCACCCGATTGATCGACGCATCGAAGAAGTCGAGACCAACGTGCGTGCGGGCGAGGAAGTCGCCGCGCACCAGCTCCTCCGCGATGGCCCGCAGGTCGTCGTTCAGAATGACCACATGGTCGCTGTCCCACCGCACGCCCCGGCTGACGTGGAGCAGAATCTCCGGCACGTAGAGCAGGATGGACGATATCTTATCGACAATGGTCTCGGTGGGGTGGAAGTGGCCGGCGTCGAGGCAGAGCAGAATCGGCTTCTCGCGATTCGCCATCGCATAGCCCATGTAGAACTCGTGGGACCCGACTACGTACGCCTCCGACCCGATTCCAAAGAGCTTGCACTCGACGGCGTCGATGTTGTGCTTCGGGTCGATTCGCTCCGCGAAGACCTCGTCCAGCGACTGCTTCAGGGTCTCGCGGTAGCGCTTCCGGTCTATCGGAATATCCTTCATCCCGTCCGGAATCCAGAGGTTCGTGACACACGGGGAGCCGAGCTGGCGGCCCATCTCCGCGCCGATCTTCCGTCCGGCAATCCCGTGCTCCACCCAGTAGCGGCGGTTCTCCTCGTCCTGGCTGGAGAGCGTGAAGCCGTCGTTGGCGCGCGGATGCGAGAAGAAGGACTGATTGAAGTCGAGCCCGATTCCGTTCGCCTTCGCCCAATCGATCCATCCCTGGAAGTGCTGAGGGCCGACCGCGGTCCGCTCCGGGGCCTTCCCGCCGAATTCGCCGTAGATCGCATGCAGCGCCAGCCGATGTTTGCCCGGAAGGAGGCTGTACGTCTTCTCCAGGTCCGCCCGCAGCTCGTCCGGCGTGCGCGCCTTGCCGGGATAGTTGCCCGTCGCCTGAATCCCGCCGCCCGTCAGCCCGGCGTCACTCTCGAACCCGCCCACGTCGTCGCCCTGCCAGCAGTGGAGGGAGATGGGAATCCCCGCCAGCCGGTCCATGGCACTGTCAGTATCTACGCCGAGCGCGGCATAGCGCTCGCGAGCAATCTCATATGCGCGTTCGATCATTGTGGGGCTCTCCTTCGAGGCGGTTGCATGGTGCGGCACGCACTTTGGATTCGGCGCGCGCGGCGGCAACTCCTGTCCGAATCGCGTTACAGGAATTGGACGGCCGCTGGCGAATAGGTGCATCAATCCGCCCTTCGTGTCTCCAGAGGTGAACCCATGCGTTTCGTACTCGTTCTCGCCGCGCTCGTCGGCCTTACTCCGGCTCTTGCGCAGTCGCCGCTGAAGCTCAACCCGTACCCTCAGCTCATCGCAACTCGATTCGAGGATGCCCATCCAAAAGGCATGCCTGGACCGCTGTCGCCCGTTCCCGCCGTTGTCGCATCAAACGACCGGGTTCGCGCGACGGTCGGCACCGTCCTGAGCTATGCGAAGACGAGGAGCGGCGAGGAGTGGATGGTGGGCACGAAGGGGCCGTACCGCCGCAGGGGCGACCGAACCACGCCGCTCGACCTGCCGCGGACATATAAGCCGGGCCAGCCCGTCCCGCATATCGACTCGGTGATTCGGCAGGTGGCCGCGGATTCAAAAGGCAACGTCTGGATCGCGTCCGACCAGGGCGTCTACGTCACGGACGGCGACAACTGGTGGCACCCGCTCAACCGCCACGACGGCATGCCGTATGAGGACGTGACCTGCCTTGCGCTGCTCCCGAACGGCGACGCGTGGGGCGGGACGACCAACGGCGCCTGGAGGCTGCGGAACGGAGAGTGGCGCTACTTCCGCGGAAAGCGATGGATGCCAGGCAACAGGGTGGCCGCCATCACAGCCGATTCTTCGGGCGCGGTCTGGCTCACTACCGACGGGGGAGTCGGGAAGATTGAAGAGCGGGCGATGACGCTCGCCGAAAAGGCCGCCCGCTACGAGGAGATCACGCAGGCGCGGCACAATCGCCGTGGCTTCGTAACCGACTGCGGCCTGAAGGTCCCCGGCGACCCCTCCGGCGGGATCATCCCGAACGCGAGCGACAACGACGGGCTCTGGACCGCCATCTAT
>Ga0068855_100000539_pt1 | contig 46329 bp, 40 predicted proteins | sample KBSCornC52_FD_66592 | JGI IMG/M metagenome (GOLD analysis project Ga0068855, IMG submission 66592) | Corn rhizosphere microbial communities from Kellogg Biological Station, Michigan, USA - KBS Corn C5-2 | ecosystem: Host-associated > Plants > Roots > Rhizosphere > Soil ... | reverse complement strand
CCCCAACCGCAGCCGAAATTGAGCCTGAAAGCCCAATCGACGACGTCACCGTCCCCGGCCGATTCCGCGCTCCGGTTCCAGCCCCCCCTCCGGCCCCCGTTTCCACGCGCGCTCCCATCTCCGCTCGCGCTCCCATCTCCGCTCGCGCTCCCGCGTCCGCTTCCGCTCTGCCTCCCGTTCCCGAGCTCACCGAGCCGATCCTGGTCGGCATCTCGCTCGCCGAGATCCGTGGCTTCGAAGACTTCCCGCCGGAGACGCAGCTAGCGCTGGCCAAAGTCGCGCGCGTCGAGCGCTTGGCGACGGAAGAAGAGGTCAGCGGCTTCGGTCTCGCGCTCGTGCTGCGCGGCGCCGTCAACGTGATGCCGGCCATCGCCGACGTGGCCTGCGGCGCTGCCGGTGAGCGTGAGCTGGTTTACGGCCGCGGCACCTTGCAAGACGGCGTGGCGCTCCGGCTCGTCGCGACCGCGCCCGACACGCAGGTCGCGATTTGGGATTTCGCCGCCATCGAGCCGCCGCTCGCCGCCTGCCCCTGGGTGCTCGAAGAGCTGCAAGACGTCGCCGATCGCTACCAAGCCTTGGCTGGCGTCTCGATGGGCCCGATGGGCGACCGCCTCGACGATTCGCTGCGCGGCATGGTGCTCTCGCGCTGCAAGCTGGTGAAGCTGTTGCCGGGCGAGGTGTTGGTCGAGAAGGGCAAGCCGGTCGGCGGCTTGTTCATCATGGGCGCCGGTCGCCTCGAGCTCGGCAACGACCCCGCCAAGCCCGGCTCCGACGGCGAGCTCGGCCCCGGTGATTTCCTGTTCGCGCCTCAGGTGTTGTCGGCGGGCGCGGCCCCCACTGCGGCGCGTGCCGGCGCCGGGGGAGCGCTACTGATGGCGGCGGATCGACCCGCCGCTCACGAGCTGATGCTCAGCGTGCCGCCACTTCTCGAATTGCTGGCGGGCTGAAGCGGCGCTCGGTGCGGGCGACGCGGCCGCCTTTGTCGAGCTCCCAGATGAGCTCCTCGTAGCCTTGGGCGCCCGCGAAGCGCAGGCCGAACCAGCGCGCGGCCGAAGAGATGGTCGGGCGCCCGTCGACGCGCACGCGCGGAAAATTGACGCGAAACGCGCTGCGCCACGGCGTGGTGTACGGAAAGTACGTGAGCTCGATGGCGCCCGGCTTCTTGATGCTCTCGATTTCGGAAGGCGCGGTCTCGGTGCCTTCGTCGTCGATCAAACGCACGATCCAAGCCGGCTCTTTCGCGGTGAGATCGTTCCACTTGTGGCGCTGCGTGTACAGCGACACGTAAAACTGGTGACCGTCGCGTGCCTCGGCCAGTGAGCGCTCCAGCAGCGAGTGCCGCTGATCGATGGTGAGCCGATAGTCTTCGGCGTAGCGCACCACGTAGGCCCAGCGAAAGTCCCACGACTCGTAGGTCGCGGTCACGCTCAGCACGTTGTCCATCACGTTCACGTTCGTGAACTGTTTGTCGCGCGTCCAGCTCTTGAGCACGCTGTCGTAGTCGGTCGCTACGTACTCGCGCGGACCTTCGTCCAGCTTCACCTTGGGGGTGGAACAGCCCAAGGTGCCCAGGCCGAACGACAGAAGAACCAACGCGAATCTCATGGCCGAAGGCTCGCGATCAGGGCCTGGCGGCGCCGGAGGGCGCGGCCGCGTCTTTGGGCACCGCCGCCGGCGCGGCGGCGGAAGCTTCCGGCTTGCCGGAGCGCTCGTTGATCACCTTCTTGGTGTCGGAGAAGGTGACCACGGCAATCAACGTCAACAGCATGGCAAAGCCGAGGGCGTGTACCACGACCTCGATGCGTGCGTTGGGCTTGCGGCGCGTGATGGCCTCGTAACCCAAGAACGCCAGGCGCCCGCCGTCGAGGGCCGGAAAGGGCAGCGCGTTGAAGCCGCCCAAATACGCGCTGATTACCCCGAGTAAGAACACGAACGACACCCAGCCCTCGCTGGCCGCTTTCGACGTCTCGCTGACGATGCCGACCGGGCCGCTCAACACTGGCTTGGTCTGGAAGGTGAGGATTCGCCCGAGCTCGATGATGGAGTTTTTGACCACCACGTAGGGGTAGGTCAACGCCAGCACACCCGCTTCCTTCAGCGTGACCGGCACGTTCTTGACCACCGGCTGTACGCCGATGCGCGACACGCCGTTCTCGTTCTTGGGGGTGATGAGGATGGTCAGGTGCTCTTTACCGCGCAGCACGTCGAAGCTGAGCGGCTTGCCCGCGCTCTTCACGATCTGTTGGCGCATGGCCTCGAAGTCTTCGACCTTGGTGCCGCCGACGGCGGTGATGGTGTCACCGGTGCGCAGCTTGGCGGCTTGGGCCGCGCTCTTGTCCATCACCTCGACGATCGGCTTGTCGGTCGGCTTGGGCACGCCCGCGATGGCGAAGCAGGTGAAGAACAGCACCGACGCGAACAGGTAGTTGGCCAGCGGCCCCGCCAAGATGGCGAACACCCGCGCGAAGAGTGAGGCGTTGGCGTAAGAGGAGCGATCTTCGGGATCGATCTCTTCGAACGGGTTCATGCCCGCGATCTGCACGTAGGCCAGGAACGGGATCAGCGCGACCTGGTACAGCGTGTCGGTCTTCTTGCTTTGGTAGCGCAGGAGCGGCGGACCGAAGCCGATGCTGAAACGCACCACGCGCATGCCCGACGCGCGCGCGGCCAGTAAGTGCCCGGTCTCGTGCACGACGACCAAAAGCCCCAGGCCCAAAATGCCGGCCACGATGTGCAACAGACTCACGCGAATCTTTATAGCGTGGTCTGGGGTAGGCGGCCATCGTGGGGCAGTTTGGCCGCGTTCAGGCCCTGCCCGGCTACAGCATGAACGAACAACCCACGGAGAACGCCGGGTAACCGATGCGCATCGTCAGCGTCACCTTGTCCGAGAAGTGGTAGCGGCCACCCAGGAAGAAGATGAAAGGGTCCACGTCGAGGGCGCGGGGCCCGTCCCAGGCGTGATAGTTCAGGGCAATGCCCGGCTCGCCGAAGACCGACCAATTGCGGCTGAGGAAGAAGTTCCATTGCAGCACGACCGGGAAATAGAACTCGTTGAAGCCGTCGGCGCGCACGCGGTTGCAGTCGGGTAGCCGCCCGCCGTTGACGCAGTAGTCGCCGCGCCCGTAGCGCGCGAAATCGATGCCGAAACCGATGGCGACCGAGTTGTTGATCGACGGCACGAAACCGTTGCGCAGGATCGGAATCGAGCCGCGAAAGCCCAAACCGAAGCCGGTGCCGGCGGCGTAGCCGGGCGGCTCGATGAAACCGAGCACCAGGTGCGGCTCGGCCTCGAACACGTAGCGCGGGTGATCCCCAGGGTTCTTGATGATCAGCGTGTCGGCGCGGGCAGGAGCTTGCCAGGTCGTCACGGCCAGCAGCGTGAACAGCGCGGCTGCGAGCGAGAAGAGTCGGGACAGGCTTCGCGGCTTCATGGCAGGTACTATTGCCGGCTCACGCCGCCGCTGCCAACACCCGGAAATTTGCAGCCCGGTGCCGGAGCCTGGCGTTTTCTTTGGGAAGGCCTGTCCCGCCGCCCAGCTGGGCGGCGTCGCCCCACCACAAACCGGGCCTACCCCTCCCGAAGATGCGGGGCAATTTACGGCTCGAGCATCTTCAGCGGGAGTCGCCGATGACGGGCGCGCCCGCCGGCCTGGATGGGATGAAACCCGCGCCGGCGGGGTCTCCTGAAGTCAAAAGTGAGTTCGGAACCGAACTGACTTTTCGAACGGCAAAGGGACTCCGAGTTTATTCCTGGATCGTGAGATCGGAAGCCGTGCGAGTTACTCCATTTTGCGAGCCGCGCCCGCCAACTGCGCCGGCGGGGTCGTCCCGGCTCTGGTGGAAACGCCGGCGCAATGCTAGGGAAGCCGCCGCATGACCGAGCAGAATTCGCCGAGTGGGGTCGATCCGTCCGCCAATTTGCAGCTACAGGGCGGGGCCGCCATCGTCGCCCCCGTCAGCGCATTTCCGGGCGGCGTGCCGGGCAACGCGCTCATCGTCTTGCCGCTGAGCAAGCCGTCGGACGAGCTGTTGGACTCGATCAAGAAGGGTCCGGTCGCGCTCGAGGTCGACCAGATGTGGAAGATGCTCGGCTTCAACGGCCCCGCGGTGCAGGTGCAAGACGCCGAAGGCCGCCCGATCGCGATCGGACTCGAAGACTTGCTCGGTGGTCTCGACAAGCACTGGCAAGAGAACAAGGAGGACGTGAACCGCGGCCGCCTCTACGCGCAAGAGCTGATGAAGTACTCGCGCTTCGAGCAGGCCGAGAAGGTGCTCGGTCGCATCGTGGCGATGGGCGGTACCGGTGACGACTGGTTGGCGCTCGGTATCGCGCAGCTGCAGCAAGAGAAGTGGGACAAGGCCGAGGGCACGCTCAAGGGCGCGCAGAACCTGCTCACCAAGAATCCCTTCCCGACGCTGCACCTGGCCAAGGTCTTTCAAGGCCGCAAAGAGACCGCCAAAGAGCGCGAAGCCATCGAAGCCGCGATCAAGATCGAGCCGAACGCGGTCGACGCTTGGGCCTATCTGTACTCACAAGTGCGCGCGGCCGAGAACGAAGACGCGGCCGTCAAAGCCGTCGCCACCTTGGCCGACGCCGAGCCGAACAAGCGCAGCGCGGCGCCCTACATCGCGTTGCAGGGCCTGTACGCCAACGAAGAGAACGGCCGCGACAAGGCCGTCGAGTTCGCCAAGAAGGCGGTCGAGCGCAACGACAGCGATCCCTTGGCGCTGATTTGCCTGTCGGCGCTGTACGGCCAGGCCGGCGATCTGGACTCGGTCATCTCGCTGTTGTCCAAGCACGAGTCGAAGATGACCAGCGACGTGCGGCTGGCCAACAACTACTTCGAGGCGCTGTTCCAACGTCGCCACATCGACCGCGTCACCAAGCTGCTGAACGCTTTGGCCGGCTCGCAGAACCGCGAAGTGAAGCAGTTTGCCATCGAGCGCTCGCGCGCGGTCGCGCAGTACCTGCAGAAGCAGCAGCAGGAGCTGGCCGCCGCCGGCGGTGCTGCCGGTCAGCCCAAGCGCGTCTGACCCGGCGCCGCGCGCGCACAATCCCGCGGAATTTCGGCGTCGTGCGCCGGACGCGCGGGGCTTTGCGCGCGCAATGCTAGCCTGCGGCGCCTCGGCGCCCTTGCGCCCTCCTCATGCTGCTACTCGTTCTCGTCGTTCTCTGGTCGCTGGTCGTCTCGTTCATGTGCTCCGTGAGCGAGGCGGTGATCCTCAGCGTCACGCACGCGCAGGTCGAAGGCCTGGGGCGCTCGCGTGGCGCCGACATCTTGCGCGACTTCAAGCGCGAGATCGATGTGCCGATCGCCGCCATCGTGTCGTTCCACACCGTGGCTCACACGGTGGGTGCGTCGGTGTGCGGCGCCATGTACGTCAACGTTTTCGGCGAGCACACGCTGTGGGTGTTCTCGGTCGGCTTCACGATCGCGGTCTTGGTCTTCTCCGAGATCGTGCCCAAGACCATCGGTGTCACCTACGCCGCCCAGCTGGCGATTCCGGTTGCGTATTCGGTGCGGGTGCTGGTGGTGGTGCTGCGGCCGATCTTGTGGCTGACCAGCATGTTCGCGCGCTTGCTGCGCGGTGAGACCGAAAACCCCGTCACCTCTCTGGAAGAGATCAAGCTGCTGGTCGCGCTCGGGCGCAGCGAAGGCGCGGTAGCCGGTCGCGTCGCCGACATGATCGAAGGCGCGACGGCGCTGCGCGAGCTCACTGCGTACGACGTGATGGTGCCGCGCGCGCGCGTCGTCTACCTCTCGGGCGAGCGCGATCTGGAGCAGAACCTGCAGGTGGTGCGCGAGTCGGGCCACAGCCGCTTTCCGTTCACCGCCGACGGCAACCCCGATCGCTTCGAAGGCATGGTCCTGGTCAAGGATCTGATGTTCAAGCTGCGCGAAACCCCGGAAGATCCGGATTGGAAGACGCTGGCGACGCCGCTGCTCGTCATTCCCGCCTCCGCGCAGCTCGAACGCGTTCTGCGCACGTTTCAGGAGCAGCGCCGGCACTTGGCGCTGGTCGTCGACGAGTACGGCGGCACCCAGGGCATCATCACGCTCGAGGACGTGCTCGAGGAGATCGTGGGCGAGATCGAAGACGAGACCGATCGCGTCGATCAGTCCATCATTCGTCGCGCCGACGGCAAGCTGGTGTGTCGCGGCATGGCGGAGACGCGCAAATTGTTCGAAATCCTCGGCGTAGAGGGGGATTCGGACATGGTGACGGTGGCGGGCTTCGTGGCGCACCTGGTCGGCCGTGTGCCGCGCATCGGCGACAGCGTGGAGTGGCAGGGCTACCGCTTCACCGTCACGCGCGCGACCGCCCGCCGCGCCGAGCGCATGGAAGTGGAACGATTGCCCAACGCCGAAGAGCCGCGCAACTCCAGCAAGCGTCCGCGCAGCGTGCCCGCCGACGGTTGACCGACTCTGACGGTGCGATTCGTCACACTCAATCTGAAGTGTGACGAGCAAGTACTGAAAACCCACCGTTATCGCGGTAGCTACCCGCTTACTGCTGTCTAGCTCAACCGCTTGAGGCGGGATTTCTGGCAGTTACCTTGACGGTGGCCACTTCTTCTCGGATGCTTTCGCCGCGTTAGCCAAGGGGATTGCGAACCAATGAAAAATCTAAAACAGCTTTGTCTCGTCTTGAGCGTCGGCGGCATGACCGCGCTCTCCATCGCCGCCTGCGGCGATGACACCACTCCGCCCACCGGCACCGCCGGCAGCAACGGCTCGGCCGGCATGGGCACCGCGGGCACCGGCACCGCCGGTACGGGCACTGCAGGCACCGGCACCGCGGGCACCGGCACGGCAGGCACTGGCACCGCCGGCACCGGCACCGCCGGTACGGGCACTGCAGGCACCGGCACCGCCGGCACCGCTACGGGTGGGACCGGCGGCGCCTCGGGTGGCACCGGCGGCGCGTCGGGCGGCTCCGGTGGCAAGGGCGGCAGCGGTGGCGCATCGGGTGGCTCGGGCGGCAGCGGCGGCGCTTCTGGCGGCTCGGGCGGTGGCGGCGGCTCGGGTGGTGCCTCCGGCCCGATGTGCCCGAACATCGATGGTCCTTCTGATGCCAGCGCTACCTGCGCGACCTACTGTACGGACGCGGTGGCCACCTGCGGCGCGGAAGCGAACACGATGATGAAGGTCAAGGATGCGCAGACCTGTGCAACTTTCTGCGCCACCTTCACTCAGACACAGCTTTGTTGTCGCGCTTACCACGTCAAGAACGCGGCTACCGGGGACGCGCCCACCCACTGCAAGCACGCGGTTGGCATCGAGATGTGCCAATAGGATCTAAAGCTTGGGTCTGAGCCAGAACGGCGCTTCGGATGCATCCGAGGCGCCGTTTCTGATCATATGATGGGGCATGTGGTCGATGCGCTCCGCCTGGCTCAAGCGTGGTCTCGTATTGGCCGGCTATCTAGCCCTCGTTGCATGTTCGGATGACGGAACCGACGTGACTCGCCGTGGCGGTCCAATTCCGTCTCCCGACGGCGGTGCTGCTTCCTCCGGCGGAAGCGCCAACGGTGACGCCGTCAAGTGGTGTGACGCGCTCGCCGTCATCAAAGCCAAGTGCCAACGGTGTCACCAAGACCCGTTGCAGAATGGCGCACCCATGCCGCTGCTGACCTACGACGACACGCAAGCCCCCTGGTCCTCCACCCAGGCGGTCCACGACGTGATGCTCGATGTCGTCGACAGGGGAATCATGCCTTACGTCGCGCTCAACGATCCACCGAACAGTCTGATGCCTCCGGTCGTGCCCCTCACGAGCGCCGAGAAGGCCACGTTGCTTGGCTGGCTCCAGCAAGGTGCCCTGCCCGCAGGCGGCACGGCTTGCCCCTGAGGGGGGCGTTGACTCACCACCAGGCCGATGGCACTCGCCTTCAGCGGCTAGTTTGCTCGAGGGAACGAGATGCTCAGAGAACGACGGACCTGGTGTGCGTGGTGCCTGGCGTGCACGGCAGTTGCCGCGGTTGCGAGTGGATGCGGCGATGACTTTGGGAGTTGTCGAACCTCACGTACCTGCGTGGATGGGTCCGGTGGTGACGTGGGCGACGCGGGCGAAGCGAATGGGGCCGGCTTCGCGGGATGGCCGGAAACACCCACGGGCGGTGGTGGGTTGGGGGGCGCCGCCGACGATGGCGGCTCTGAAGCGGGTGCGGGTGGTATGGGTGGCAGTAGCGATACGCCAAGCGCGTGCCCGGCTGGGTACATCGATTGGCTCAAGAGCACCTTCTCATTTCCAGATGGCGACATCGTCGGGACTGCCGATTTTCCTTCGTTGCCTTGGGCAAGCTCAGGCAGCCTCGAAATCGATGCGGGGAGACTGACCGGGGTCGGAACGGCAACGATCAACCAGGGCGTCGTCATTCCTTACGCCGACGCTCGCCTGCGCTTTCGAGCGCGCTTTACCAGCGCGGATCAAAAGGTGACGATCGCGTTCGATGCCGCCGCCAACGGGGCTGGGGGCGTACGAGTTACCTTGGATTCCGCGGGCAACTTTAGCCTGACGGAAGGCAAGGCGCTCGTCGGGGATAGGAACTTGGCGCCGCTGGAGACAGGCGTGGATTGGTTCGTCGAGGCGATGCTCAGCAGTGCAGGCGTCGAAATTTCCCTGGCGCGCGCAAGCTACGGAACCGAAAAGCAAGCGAAGATCGAGGCCACGCTTTCGACGGGTCGACTCAAGGGTGCCGCCACCGGTGCAACGATGGCGGTGGAGCTCTCGAGCGCCAGCGGCATCGTGCCTTCGATAGATGAGCTGTCGGTTGCGCCCTGCGATCTGCCAGCGCCCGCTTACGAGCCTAGGCTCATCGACACCTTCGAGCGACCCGACTCCGACACGCTTGGAAAGCCGGAGTTTCCGGGAGGCATCGCTTGGAGCTCGTCGTCAACGAGCATCAAGATCATCGATGGCGCGTTGCAAACCGCCGGCGAGTTGAAGATCGCAACGATACCTCTCCAAGTACCGCTGACCGGGCTTCGCGTTCGTACCACCTTGAAACCCGTCGCTCCGGACGCAAGCTTCTGGGCTGATGTAAATATCAACGTCACGCAATCCATCAACCAGGCCCAGGGCTTTTGGGTTTGGGGGGATAGCAGCGCTTTCACGACAGGGCTCTTCACCGGAGGGAGTGAGGTGAAGCACGACGTTCAATGGTCGGGTGAAAAGTTATATGTGCAGATGGACCGCGACGGCGATGTTGCCGTGATCACCGTGCGAGAGCAGTCCTTCGACGGCCCCATCTTAGGGGCTCAATACGCGGGCGCTCTGTTGCCGAACGCCGAACCCGGCGGCTTCTTCTCGCTCGCCGACGAGGGCGGCGCGGGCGTGCGGTTCGAAGACGTGCGCGTGGACAATTACCCCGCAGAATGACCACGGGCCGCACGGCGCGGTCATCGGCTGCGCCCGCAACCCGCACATCGCAACTTTGCGCGAGAGCGGGGCGAGTTGGGCCGAGCTCAAGACGGAGCCGCCAGCGCCCGGATGCCAACACCGACACGGTGCGTAGTCATCGACGTGTCGTGGCCATTCGAAGGTGCGAGCAGCGGGAAACGTAGGCATCGGAGCCGTCTCGATTCAGCGCTCGCGTCCATCGGCCTGTTTGCGTGTTGGACATCGTCGAGTCAGCTGCGACGCGTTACTGGCAGAGCTGGTTCGCGACGAGCGGTGACGCTCACCAGCGTCGAATCTCGCCAAAGCCGAGTCGCGCTGGGCGCGCATCCCCGTCAGGCGAGGCGTCCGCTCACGGACGCGACTGCGCCTCCCCTTGCCAACCCGCGTCGTCTTGCTTCATTATCATCGAGTGCGGCTGATGCGAGGAGTGGGTCTGCTGGTGGGCGTCTTGGGGGCGTGCCACTCCATCAGCGGTCGGGAACACGCCGTGCGGGCAACGTCCGGAACGGCCGGAGAGGCAGGGGCTCGGGCAACGTCCGGCACCGCCGGAGAGGCAGGAGCTCAGGCAACGCGCGGAGCCGCCGGAGAATTAGGCGGCGAAGGACAAACGGGCAACGAAGCAAGCCTGGGGGGGCTCGGCGGTGAAGCCGGCGTTGCCAATGGGGCAAGCGCCGGTGACAATCCTGGTACGGGCGGTGGACAAGGCGGAGCTTTCGCAGGCTCCAATGACGGCGGACAAGGGCGTGCGCCGCCCTGTGAGGATGGCTTGCCGTGCGCTCCCAACGCGCGCTGCTGGTTGGGGCGAACGTCCTGTGAGCAGGGCATTCCAACATGTGTACGGTCGGAGCCGGCGCCCCAGCACGAAGCGTGCGGGTCGGGGCAGGAGTGCACGGGTGACGGCGCCTGCGTCAAAGTCAGCCCCAGTTGCGTGGACCAATCGATCACGGGCTGCGGCTCGGTGACCATCGAGGGCGGTTCGTTCAAGATGGGTTGGTCAGAAGCGAGCCCGAACGATCCCTGGCAACCAGTCACCGTCGACACCTTCGTGTTGGACGCTTATGAGGTAACGGTGGCGCGTTTTCGTCGGTTCTGGAATGCCGGACATCCTTCGGCGTCGCCTATCCTCTATCCTGACGGTCGATCGGTCGAGGCCGCAGGCGTTGCCGACGAACCAAAGACCACGAGTGACAACGCGGTTTACAACTGGAGTAAAGAGGAGGCAGCGCGCGAATCCTACCCCATCAATCGCGTCTCTTGGGCGTTGGCCTTCGCATTCTGCGCTTGGGACGGCGGACGGCTTGCCACCGAGGCGGAGTGGGAATACGCAGCGTCAGGTCGGGAAGTCGACGGCCTCGTCTCGGGGCGTCTGTATCCCTGGGGTGATGAAGCTCCGACGTGTGAGCTTTCTCAAGGCCTCGGTTGTCCACCGGATACGACGCTAAGCACCGAGGAGCTGGCGCCGTTTGCGGGCGTGTTCGAGTTGGCCGGCAACGTCAGCGAATGGACCGCCGACGTATTTCAAGGTTTTGGCGGCACCTGTTGGGACGGTACCCCCCGCGTGAACCCCCTCTGCTGGGATCCCGTCAGCGACCTGCACACGGTGCGCGGTTCTAGCTTTCTCAGCAACGTCTATCCATCCATCCAGCGCGTTGGAGCGAGCGGCCTAGCCGCCTCCCGCGGCATTCGTTGCGTGCGTGACCCAATCGAGTAGGGGGCAAGCACCCGTGAGGTCCGTGGATAAAAGCAAGATTGCCGATAGCGATCCCTGCCTGCTCGTGGCTGGCTCGACGCTCGATGGTCGATATCGCATCGCGAAACGACTCGGGCGGGGTGGCATGGGCGAGGTGTATGTCGCCGACGACTTGCGGCTTGGCCGTCGGGTGGCGATCAAAGTGCTGCGGGCCGAGATCGGTCAGTCGAGGGAGGCCCGCAAGCGCTTCGAGAGAGAGGGACGAGCTACCGCCCAGATCGTCAGCGAGCACGTGGTCACGATTTTCGATCTCGGAGTTGGACCGGACGAGCATCCCTACCTCGTCATGGAATACCTGGATGGCCGTACGATCCGTGCCCTGCTCGACGCTGAGGGACCGCTCACCGCGCCTCGTGCTGTCGCCATCATCCGTGACGTGTGCAGGGGGTTGGAGGCGGCGCACGCCCGGAGCGTGATTCACCGAGACTTGAAGCCCGAGAATTTGCTGCTCGTTCGGGGAGATGACGGACTTGAAACCTGCAAGGTGCTGGACTTCGGCCTTGCTAAGCTGGCCGTCGTTACCTCCTCGGAGGCGGCAACGCGAGAAGGACTGCCGCTCGGAACCTTGCACTACATGTCGCCTGAACAGGCACGCGGCGACGCCGACATTGACGAGCGCACGGACGTGTATGGCTGCGCCGCCGTCATGTATGAGATGCTCACCGGCAAGCGCCCGCACTCCGCCGATTCTCATCACGCGCTCCTCTACAAAATCGTTCATGAGACCCCGCAGAGGGTCGACGAGCTTTGCCCGTTCATACCGGGCGGCCTGGCGGACGCGGTCCGTTCAGGATTGCAGAACGATCGCCGACTCAGACCCGCCACCATGGATGCGTTTCGCGGCGCGCTTGAACCGTTTTTGGCCAATCACGCGGGCCAACTGGGGCTCGCATCCTCCGAAACCTTGCCGACCGGGCAAGCTACCTTATCGAACGATTTGCCCCACTTTCATCCGCGCGCTCGATCTACTCGTCGGGTTGGCAGGTCTCTGATGCTGTTGGCGAGCGGCGCGGTTGCGGGCAGCCTCCTCACGCTCGCTGTCTTTGGTCACCGTGTCGTGGCTTGGCCGGGCGTTCGGCCCCGTGCGCTATCGAGTCAGCTTCCGATGAGCGGGGTGATTGCGACAGCTCGCCAACTGACGACGTTGCATCTCGCGGAAGTCAGCGCCGTTCCCCCGGTCATGCCGGGCAGCGTGAGAGCGGACACGGCGCCTCAACCGGCCTCCTCGTTTCAGCGCTCGACGACGGCGCCGCAGCCCCACCCATCCGTCAGGTCGCTCGAACCATCTTCCGAGACCAGCCTATTCGAGCGTCAGAATCCTTACGATTAGAGTCTCCCGAGTTACGCGGGCCTCAAGGCGCCAGCTCATCACAGTTGGCTGGACCCTCACGAGCGTTGCTGGTCCGGTAGGTCGGGAAGTGATACGGCTCCCGACTAGGTGGTGGACCAGAAGTCAAACGACTTACTCACGGTGAGTACGATGCCCGCTGGGGGCATACCTCTCAGGCACGACGAGGAGCGATGCTGGTGGTTGCAGTGTCTCTTCCCCTTGGCCTTGAGTCGCGCGCTCCCGATCGGAACGAGCCAACTCGTTCTCGGCCGGGACAATGCTTGCGATGTCGTCGTGCCGGGCCGGGAGGCGTCGCGTCGCCACGCGGAAATTAGCGTCGATGCCGAGAGGCTGGTCTGCGTCATCCGTGATTTGAAAAGCCTGAACGGAACGTTCGTCAACGGCCGCTTGGTCACGCGAAAAGAGTTGGCGGCGGGTGACGTGGTAAGGATCGGCGACCTGGTAGGTATCGTGACCTACGGCACGGCCGGGCAAGCGCAGGTACCCGGCGTGACTCGTGTCGCAGAAGGATTCTGGGCGGGGTCAACTTTGCGATCCGTGCTCGAGCCAGTGCGCAAGCTCGCGCCCACGACGCTTCCGATCCTGATCGAGGGGGAAACAGGCACCGGCAAGGAGCGAATCGCCCGAGCCGTCCATGAATGGAGCGGCCGCACCGGCCCCTTCGTCGGCGTGAACTGCGCTGCTATCCCCGAGCATTTGGCGGAGGCCGAGCTGTTCGGCTATCGAAAGGGCGCGTTCACGGGAGCAGACCAGGGCGCCCTCGGCCATATTCGCGCCGCGCATCGGGGCACGTTGCTGCTCGACGAAGTGGCCGATCTCCCGCCGAAGGTACAGGCAAAGCTCCTGCGGGTGCTCGAGGAACGCCAAGTGCAGGAGATCGGCGAGACCAAGACGATCGAAGTCGACGTTCGCATCGTTGCAGCGTCGCGCGCGTCGCTGCTAGCGCAAGTCCAAAGCGGCAAATTTCGTCCCGATCTTCATGCTCGATTGAATGGCTTCCGAGTCCTTCTGCCGCCACTTTCGGCGCGCAAGGAAGAGATCCCCAGCCTGTTCGTTCAGCTCGTCGAAGGTCACCTGGGGGGAAGCGCGCCCCCGATTGAGGCCGCCCTGATCGAAAGACTGATGTCATACGCTTGGCCTGGCAACGTTCGCGAGCTCGGACTCTTGGCGCGCAGGCTGCTCGGCCTTCACGCCCACGAGGGCAAGCTTCGTAACGCACATCTGGAAGGCACCGAGCTCGCGCAGGCAACCACCGACAGCTCCTCCGCCGACGAGGGGCTACTGTCGCGGGACGAGCGCGACGTCAAAGCCCTGGTCGCAGGCCTTCGCAAGTTCGAGGGCAACCTCGCGCAGGCGTCCCTATTCGCCAAAGTCTCCCGGCAAAGAGCCTATCGGCTGCTGAGTCAACAAACCGACCTCGACCTCGCGGCGCTACGTCGGGGCAAAGCGTAGGTCCCCATGCCTAGGCGAATCGCGGTGCATTGGGCGCGCTTGCTCCTTGCCGCTTGGGTCATCGCAATCTCCGTCGATGCACGCGCCGAAGAGGCGGGGCAACCGCGCGACGAAGCTCGCTTTCATTTTCAAAACGGCTTGGTCTTGGCGGACGCCAATCGGTTCGAGGAAGCGGCCATCGAATTCGAACGCGCGTACGCTCTCAGTCCTCGACCAGCCGTACTATTCAACATTGCAATGGCCTACGCCAACGCGCGACGCTCAGCGCGGGCCGTGGACTACCTGCGACGGTATCTGACCCGCGCAGAGGCAGAGGCAGATCAGCGACGAGTACGCGATGCACAAGCGCGTCTCACGAAGTTGATGACCGTCGTTGGGGAGATCGACGTGGTCACCGAACCTCAGGAAGCTCGGGTGCTCCTCGACGGCGAACCGGTGACGTCACCCGTCATCCTGGACCCGGGCGTGCACATGCTCGAGGCTGCGGCCGAGGGGTTCGTGCCTTCGTCGCGTTCGCTTCGGATCTCCCAGGGCGAGCGACAGACGGTACGAGTCGCGCTGCAACGTTCCGAGCCGCCGCCAGTAGCCGCGCCCGCGCTGCTCATGGTCCGATGCAATGTTCCCGACGTGCGGATAACCGTCGACGGCAATTCGATCGCAGGCACGCCACAGTCGAACCCTCTGTTGGTCGAGGTCGGAATGCGGCACGTACTTTTGGAGCGCCCGGGCTATCGCAGCCGTGTCGTCTCAATCGATGCGCGCGCTTCGGCGGTCGCGGTCGTCGACTGTGAGCTACGTCCGGAGCAGCCGCTACCGTCCTCTGTCAGCAGTCTGCTACGCGTGCGGCCGCGCGAAGTCGATGCACAAATATTTCTCGATGAAGAGCCCTTTCCAGGAATCGGCAGGCTCCCGGCAGGCCGTCACTCGCTTCGCGTAGAGCGCCCCGGGTACGCGACCTGGTCGACGACTCTCCAGCTGCAACCACAGCGCACGATGGACATCGTGCCTTCGCTCGTGGCAACCGATCTCACGCGCCGAACGCGCGAGAGGGAGCGCAAAAAGCGCAACTGGTTGGTCGGGACGACAGCAGGGGCAGGGCTCGTGCTGGCCGGCGTCACCAGCTGGCTCGTCATCGACAATCACGCTCGCTACTCCACCTGGGAACACGAACAACGCGCCTTGGATGAGCGGTGGCTAGTATCCACGGTCGACGACATGCCGCTCGCTCAACAGCGGGCCAACGACGATCGTGCGGATCGAATCAAGCTCCAGGATGAAATCGCCGTCGGCACCGGTGTCGCGGCTGGCATGCTGCTGATCGGCGCTGGCGCGCTGTTCTTTACGGGCCTAGGGGAGCTGCCAGTCAGCGCCACCGTCGCCCCAAGTCGAGCGACGGCGTCTCTCTCGGTGACCTGGTAGTAAGCGGCCGCGTCAGGCTCGGCGGGAGTAGACCCGCCGAGCCTGCACAGAAACCATCCTATCAAAGCGACCAAGGCGGCCCGGGAGGCCGCTGAGACCTCCCGTCAGTGATTGATGCCGTTCAAGACCTTGTTCGCATCGAAGCGGCTATTCAGCGTGCCGCCGATGGCATCCGCGCGGGCGTCCAGGAGCGAGTAGACGTTCGCGTTGGTCCAGGGCGTGCTGTCGTTGGCGGTGTCGATCCAGCTGAGGATGGTAGGCGACCCCACGCCGTTGGGGGCGCGCATGTTCCAGAACACCCGCGACCAGTCCGTTTCGTTACCGTGACCCGGCCACTGCGTCGATGAGTAGCAGTGCTCCATGATGGCGGTCCAGGACTGCGTGCTGTCGGTGCAGCTTCCGCCACTCGTCAAGCCCTCGTCGCAGTTCTTGCTACCAAAGAAACAACCCGATTGGGTCGTGCCGTTGAAGGCCATCGCTCCGAAGAAGTTGCCAAAACCTTCGGACAAGCCAGTGAACAGAGGTTCGATGCTGAGCGCGTCGTGGCTGTCGCCCCCCATGGGGAAGTCCGACAGCTGGTCCATCGCCCAATGTCCCATCTCGTGACCGATGGTGAACTTTCCGTATTCTTTTCCAGCCTGCAGGCGGACCTTGTTCGAGCTGTAGAACGAGTTGCCGCTGCTGCCGACGACGACGGTCAGTGTTGCGGCGCCGCTCGACCATTGTCGATCCAGAATCCAACCCACCGCCTGTGCCGCGTTGAACGCGGAGGCCTGCGGAGTGTCACTCGGATCGAAGGAAATGGTCTGCGTAGCCGTGTCGGACGAGATGTTGGCCGTAAACTGCCACTCTTGAACGATGTCACCTTGGGGGCGGTCCTGCACCGCGAACTGGACGTCTCGGACCGCGCCTTCGGTCCTCACCCTTATCGTCCGGGATCCGGTGTTCAAGGTCAGTACGGCGCATCCGTAGTTATCCAGAACGAAGGTGTTGCCGCCGATCACGAACGTCAGCCCACGCGCAGGTCTGAGCGTGGGCACGCCTTCGATGAAAAAATCCTCGCCGGCGCCTACGTCGAACATGCCTGGATACTGGAAGCAGAGCTCCTTGGTCACCAGCGCGTGCGTCACGATCGGGCCCGAGAGCTGTGGCGCCTTGCTGGTGGCGTTGTCGGTAATGGCGCTGTCTTTGACGGCACTATCCTTAACGGCGGCCTCGATGATGGCGCGATCGTCGACGAGCCGAGACGCGACGTTGCCCCAACCCAGCTTGCCGTCGACGAACTCAGCCTTGGCCGTGACGTGCAGCGAGCTCGCTTTGGCGCTCTCGTCGGCGTCGAGGGCGGGTACTTCGAACACGAGCTTCTCATTTGCGCCGATGACCAGGTTGGCGAGCTCCGTGGATTTGGACCCGTCCGGCGAAATCGTCGTCTTGGTGACGGTCAGCAAGCCTTCCACGTCGCGCTTGTTGACTACTTCGACGGCCTTAGACCGGCCCGGGTCGACCCATCCGAGCTGAAGCGCTGCTGTTTCACTATTCAAGACGGTGCAGCGGGTTGCTCCGTCGTCCCCCGCCGCCTCGTCCGTTTCAGCAAAACCCGACGAACATCCCCCGCAGCCCAAGATGACCGTGATGCCGAGCGCGAAGCCCGAACGATTCAATGATTTCTTCATTTTCTTTTCCTCCCACTATTGTTTCTTCGATCGTCAATCGTGATGCCGAGCGCGGCATCGTGCGTGCGCAAAGCGTCCATGAGCGGCGGCATCCCGTTGCCGCCTTGTCCCCCCCTAGGACAGGTCCCACCACCGGTGGTCGCACGAAGACTGAGTCCGTTGGTCAGAATTGGAGCCGAGCGGCGCACGACCAGTGGTGCCCCTCGCGATCAGTGGTGCCCTCGCGATGGCTCCGGCGAGCGAGCGGGTGGACGTCCGCGATTGTTCCCGAACGTCCGTCCGTTTCTCGTGGTCGCGTCGAAAATAACTCTGCGACCCTGGCTGGCTGGCGCTGTCTAGCTGGGGAAGGCCAAGAGGCCTCGTTAAAGGAGTAGGTTTAATGATTCGATCGCGAGCTCTCGTTGCGGTGGCAGCAGCAGGCCTTCTGGTCAGCAATGTCGCCTTGGCATTCAACTGGACCACCAACTGGCGCAACATCAGTGAGATCAGGCAGGCGGGAGGAATGGACGGCTACCAGATCGTATTCACCACCGCGCTCACCAGTGCCAACGACAATCCTCTGGGGTGTACCAACAACCTCATCGCGGAGCCCGATCCCGGGTTGACTGCAGCGCAGAAGGATGTGCTGAGTCGCACGGTGCTGGCCGCACTGATGGCAGGGAAGATGATCAAGCTGCATATCAAGGAAACGGGTGCGTGCATCAACAATAGTCCCGTCTATGAAGGCGTTCGTATGCAGCGCGTGGAACCCTAAGCCCACTGGCTGGTCTTGTCGCTGGCGGTGCCTTCGGCAGGCAGCTTTGGCGCGCACGCACGATCATGAGCCTGCTCAATCAATCCCAACCGACTCGAAGAACGACCGTGTCTATGGTGTGGCCCTGGGACGGGCCACGCCTGTGCGTCAACGACAGGCTCGCATGGCGCATTCGAGCCAATCTTGGCGTTGGACTCCTTGGGTTCCAATCGTCCGAAAATGGCTCCGCCCGTTCCTTGCGTCGTCGCCACATCCACAGCGCTGAAGGAGAGTCTAGTCATGTTAAGTATTTTTTTTCGAATGAGTCGCAGCACGATGGTGTCTCCCGTAGTGGCCGCATGTTTATTGGGAGTCGGGCTGCCGTCGTGCCTGGCCACTGCGTCTGAGGAAGACACCGCAAGCACCGCCGCGCCGATCATCAACGGAACTGTACCGGCACATGGGGCGTTGGAGGCGTTCGGCGTCGTCGACCTCGACGGGTGCACCGGCACGATGATCACGAACCGTCATGTGCTCACGGCCCACCACTGCACGGGTCGTTACAACGATACCCTCAAGGATTGGTCGGGGACACTCAATCCGCCGGGTTCGATGTCCATCCGCCTTGAAAGGGCAACAGGGGACGTCACGGCCTCCAACGAATCGATCCTGGAACCCCCGGGGAACGTCAGCACTTGGCAGTTGAACGCCGGCGACTACTCGCTGATCACCCTCGATTCGGCACTCACCGCGAACGCCGCCGACGACGAATTTTACAATCGCATCTACGATCAGGCTGATTCTACGCTTCTCAATCAGACCGTGCTTTGCATGGGCTACGGCGGAACGACCGAGGCGTCACCGGGGGTTCAGGCTTCTGGCTTCGGAACGCTGACCAGCGCCAACATGCCGATCAGCGCCGTCGGCGCTGGGACGTTGCGGCGAGATCGTACGAACAACATCGTTGGCTTCGGTGGAGACTCTGGGAGCACCTGCTATTTCAACGGTCTCGTGACCACCGTACAAAGCACGTGCGTCGCGAGTTTCATTGACGCCGACGGCGACGGCATCAACGATGGCTGGCGCGAAAGGCGCAACACGACGTCTTGCACCGGAGCTGCTCCGGGGCAGTTCCGAAGCTTCATCGAAGACGCGGTCCTGGCGGACGTGACCGTTGCCTTCGACTCGCTTCCGGCACTACCGGCAGGGACGACCGCCAATGGAACCATCACGACGACGAGCGAAGTCGTGAACGTGGACATGCTGACCGCGGGCACGCTGACCAGGAAGGCGCCGCGCTCGGGTCGAATCGAGGCCGTCGTGCTCGACGAGCCCGCGAACACGATGTGTCCGAGGGTATCGCTGGCCTCACCCATGACGGGGGGCGCGTCGGTTCGCGGCAGGTGCTTGGGTGACGGTCTGGTTTCGGCGCTGTTGTGACCGGATGACGCGCCTCGGGCGTGACTTGCGGGTGGGCTCCGATCCGATCACGTTCTCGGGCGTAGCGCGGCGAACTCGGTTGGCGTGAGCGGGGTCGATGACGGCATCGCCCCGCCTCGCGCCCTCTGTCGGGCATCATATCCGTGTTCGTCACGAAGCGCGCCGACAGGCGGAGTCGGAAGGTGCATCGGCGGGCCAATTGGAGCAAGAGACTCCAGGAATCGATTCTGGCAGGTCCAACGAGTGCGTGGTGTCAATCTCCAACGCGACTCGCGCCAGCACGATCCGCGCCTCGGATGTGGTCATCCCAAAATGGGTTCGAAACCGCTGGCGAACGTCGTGACTCAAACGCTCCCGTAGCGCGACCAGCTTGCGGGCAATCGTAGCTCGATGCAAGCCAAGGCGCTTGGCAAGGACGTCAATTGATTGACCCCGCGCCTGCTCACGCAGCAACTCGCGCTCTCGCGCCGTGAGCTCGGCAACGGAGGCATCGAAGGCCTTTTGCGCCACCGCCTGGTACGCTGGGGCATGGTCCTTCGGTTCATCCGACCAGGCGTGCTCGGGGAGCGTGCGCCGGCTGAGTGCACGCTCGGACTGCATGAGATTGAAACCGACGTTGATTGCCGCCCGTGATAGCCAACCAGGTAGGGGACCGCGCCCCGTGTACGTGCCTATTCTGGGTTTCGACCCAACGAGCAAGCGTTCCCGCAATACTTGAAGCGCCTCTTCCGCGAGGTCCGAGCTCGCGCGGAGCTTGCAGAGCGCTACGCGAGCTGCGCCCATGAAGTCCCGTTCCAGGATGCGAACGGCGTGGGAGCCCCCACGTGCACAAGCCACTGCCAAGCAAAGGTGCGTCCCATACTGGGCAAGCTCCTCGGAGCCTACGCCCAGCAGCTCGACGTGGCGAAAGATGTCGGGCGGATCGATCTCCAAATTGGGCCAGACGGCTAGAGTTGCCTCAATTGCCTCGACGGGCGTGGCCATTCCCCAGCCGGGAGCAAGTTGCGTTCCAGTCAATCGCCGTGGGAGCCGCGCTGTTCTAGGCCGTTCCGCACTCCAGACAGGGGCAGATCGACGAATCGTGGACATCCACGACTCGTCCGCGGACGTCCACGCCGCCCGCTCCCCACGCCACCAATCGATTTGTTCCTGGCGGCGTTGGTTGCGGCGTCGGTACGTGGCTTCCGGTCACGCCCCACGCCCGCGCACGACTTCGCTCTGCACCGCCTCGCGTTGGCGCTGCTCGGACAAAACGCCGATGTTCCGGCGGAATACAATCCGCGTACCGGAGAGATGCACTCCAATCTGGGATACACACAATCCTGCTACGTGCGCGAGAAGCGCGAGCTAGTCGCAGACTGCCCGGGCGGCATGGCCTGCACCGCATCTGGACAATGCTCGGCTCTTGGAGTAGCCCCTCAAGTGATAAGGCGGGACGACACGAACTGAGATGCTTCCCCGACTTTGGCGATGCGCCGACGCGCGCTGGTGGGAGGAGTTGACCAGCCTGCCGAATTCGATCTGGGGGGGGACGACGCTTGTCGCGATCGCGGTGGTGCTCCTCCTCGCCAAGCACCGCTACGCCGAAGGGGCGATGAACGTGGCGCGCAACGTTGCGGGCGCCACGGTGGTCTTGGCCTTCGCCGGACTCGCGAGCGGCTTGCTGCTGCGCCTGCTAGGGTATGATCCTACGTGGTGCTACCGGGCGGCGGGTTTCTTGTGGCTCATAGTGGGGTGGCCGTTGTTGGCGACGAGCGTCTGGCACGTCCGGCGCTGGCCACCCACGACAGCGCACCGTCACTCGCGACGCGTGGTCTTCGGGCTGCTAGGGGTGAGCTGCTTGGCCGTGTTGCTGTTCAAGTTCGCGTTCATTGGTCATGGTCCCATGACGGAGCTCGCGCGCGTCGCGGTAACCTACACCTTCGATGGAGTGACGCCGTTGTTTGCGACGGACGAGTGCCTCGCGGAGCATCGCCTGGTGTACTTGAGCCGCCGCAAAGACCCGCAGCTCGACGCCGCGCGGTTGCCCGGCTACGTCATCCAGGCCGAGCTGGACGCGCGGTCCAAGCATCTCGACCGCAGCGTCTACGCGCGGGCGCTTCACAGTTATCGAGTCAAAGTTCGTCGCGGGGAGCTGTTCGAGCCGGAGACCCTTGACGACGCTGCCTGCTACCGTTGCCCCGGCGTGGAGCAAGAGCTGCGCGACTGGATAGTCGACGAAGGCCACACGGAAGCATCGCGCGAGCTCGCGCGTTTGGCATTGAGCGGGACGTTGTATCCACCCGAGGCACCCCGTCGTCATCGCGGTGGCCCCAAGCCGGACCGCATGCTGCGCTACCCGAGCCGCTCGCCGTAACCGGCCGGCTAGCGATTGCACACCCGCTCGCGACCGAGGAGCCTGAATAGTCTCAGCCATGTTCAGCGCGTACGCTCGCCCGCGGCGCCGTCAAGCACCGCGCACGCGCACGACTTCGCTTTGCACCGCGAGCAAGAACGCCTTTTGCGGCAGGTCGAGGCGGTTGGTCCAGATGGTGAGGGTGCCTTGGTGGGCGGCGACGCCGCCGAAGTCGCCGGAGCGCAATGCCAAGCGGCCAAGCCACGAAAGCTTGGGGCGTAGCTGGTCGGGGTGGCGGGGGACGAGGGTGACGCCGATGTTGGCGCCGTTTTGGCGCGGGTAGACGGCTTTCAGCTCTGTGAAAGCCAGTCTTTCGGTTCCCCAACGGCGGCACCAGATGCCCGCCGCCGAGACGTCCAGATAGGGGCGACGATCGAAGCGCACGAACATGCTCCAGCCGAAGAAGACGACAGCGGCGCACGCGAACACGATCTGGTAGACGCCGGGGCCGTAGCCCCACCACAGCGCGGCATCGATGGCGGCGATGAGCGCCGTCATCTTGAGCAGCCAATGGGCGTAGCGCACGGACCGGCGATGGGCGCCGAAGAAACGTTGCAGCTCGACCGGGGTGGCGGGAGCCATAGCCAAGGGCATGGCCGGGTTGGCTTCGACCTGTTGACGGCGTCGCGCGATGATTTGGTTGCGCGCACCGAAGCGCGCCCAACGGGCCATGCGCACCGCCGCGGCAAACCCGAACACCACCAGGATGCCGACCAGCAGCACGACCTCGGTCCATGGCGCATCTTTGGCGAGCGCGACCGCGCTGCCACCGATGGCCAGCGCGCCGAACAGAAACGCCGCCACCTTCCACGCCCAGCGAACCTGTCGTCGCTCGAACGTCGCGTCGTCCATCTCGCCGCGCTGCCAAGCGGCCGTATCCCGATCCCTGAACATCGCCATGCGCCGTCCCTCGGGCCTCGACTTACCACTGGCAGGCGCAGGGCTCGACCACTGCTCAGCGCGACGCCGTGGAGCTGGCAGGCTTGGCGGCCGCCTCATAAAACCGTGTGACTTCAGATAGTTGCGAGGTGTGACAGCCTACGTCCCTCGTTCAGTTGACAACTGAACAGTCGAACAGTACTAATCACCCCAACGACGCCGAGAGACGTCCGAACGATTCACACGGGAGCCCCGCGCGGCTCCGCTGTAGGAGCTGCACATGGAAGACAAGCGGAATTCGAAAGCGCTCGAGCTCGCTATTGCCAGCGTACAAAAAGAGTTCGGAGAGGGCGCCATCATGCGCCTCAAAGACGGCGAGAAGATCGGCGGAGACGTCCAGGTCATCCCGACCGGCTCGCTCGGCTTGGACATCGCGCTCGGCATTGGCGGCTACCCGCGCGGCCGCATCGTCGAGATTTACGGCCCTGAATCGAGCGGTAAAACCACGCTCACCCTGCACGCCATCGCCAACGTGCAGCGCCAAGGCGGCGTGGCCGCTTTCATCGACGCGGAGCACGCGCTCGACATCGGTTACGCCCGCAAGCTGGGCGTGAAGACGGACGAGCTGCTCATCAGCCAGCCGGACTACGGCGAGCAAGCGCTCGAGATCGCCGACATGCTGGTGGCTTCCGGCGCGGTGGACCTGGTGGTCGTCGACTCCGTCGCGGCGCTCGTGCCGAAGGCGGAAATCGAAGGCGACATGGGGGATTCGCACGTCGGCTTGCAAGCTCGCTTGATGAGCCAGGCGCTGCGCAAGGTCACGGGCTCCGTGAACCGCTCGAAGTGCATGATCTTCTTCACCAACCAGATCCGCATGAAGATCGGCGTGATGTTCGGCAGCCCCGAGACCACGACTGGCGGCAACGCGCTCAAGTTCTACGCTTCCGTGCGCCTCGACGTGCGCCGCATCGGCGCCATCAAAGAGGCGGGCCCGCCCGGTAAAGACATGGTCGTGGTCGGCAACCGCACGCGCGTGAAGGTCGTGAAGAACAAGATGGCCGCGCCCTTCCGCGAGGTCGAGTTCGACATCTTGTACGGCCAGGGCATTAGCCGCTCCGGTGAAGCGGTCGACATGGGCTCGGACGCCAACGTCATTCAAAAGAGCGGCGCGTGGTTCTCCATCGACGGCGAGCGCATCGGGCAGGGCCGAGACAACGCTCGCACCTACCTCGAGGAGCACCCGGCCTTGATGGAAAAGGTCGTCAGCAAGGTGATGGAGCACAACGGCTTGAAGCGTGGTGGCCCCGCGGGTGACGTCGCCGCCGGCACCACCGTCGCGCCCGCGCCCGCCGCCGCCAAGCCCACCGCACCCGAGGGCAAATCGGGAAAAGGTGAAGCCGGCGCTGGGCCGGCTCACGCGGACGCCAAGTCGCCGAACGGTGCCCCGCAGGGCTCGTCGCCGAACGGCGCCAAGCGCCCGCCCAACGCTCGCCCCAGCTGAGCAAGATCCCAGGCAAGCGGCCGACGTCGTTCTCTTGCAGCCGAGCGACGTCGGCCGCGTGCATTTCGTCTCTCTCTCCCGAGCGGAGCAGCACCTGTACGCCGCGCGCGAGCGCGAAGCGCGAGCCAGATCGCCCTCACCCGACCTTGGCACCAGCAGATCACGATCACCCACCGAGGACCGTAGTGAACGAGACTCGGCGAGCCCGAGCGCAGACCCCAGTTCCAGCCGCCGGGGTCGCCAGCCCCCTTGGGCAAGGCACGGAGGAGACCAAGACCCCTGGACCGCCGGAGGCGGACCGGGGGCCGGATTGGCTCGTTTATGGCCATGGCCCGATGGCCGAGAGGCTGGAATGGTTTTGGGGACGCGGACTTACGAATTCCTGATCCAGTAGAGTCATTGGTTTTCTTTAAATGGTTGAAATTATTGGGAGATACCTGATTCCTTGACGGGCCCTACAGCGACCCCTAGGGATGCCAGAAGGCTCTGGTTTCCAATGGCTCCGCAGCTCCGATTCCCCTGGCACGCACCTCCGGTTGGTCGCTTCAGTCGCGCCCGCGCGACGGTTGCTGCGCCACGGATGGCGACTGCAGCAGTGCGTATCCCACAGCAGTCGATCCAGCTCCCCATCAAGGGTCTGGCGAAGGGGCCGCAGATCTTCATTCACGAAGGCGCGCGGCAGGCACTGGAGCGCCGCTTGGAGCTGGCGTTCGGTGGTCCGGTGCAGCTCGGAGTGACCGACAACCGGCGTCGCATGGTGACCCAGACCAAGTCGCGCGGGCGGCTGCGGGTGCGCCTGCACATGATGTTTTTGGGGGCCGAGGAGCGCGTCAAGAATGCGCTCGTGGCCTACGTGGTTCACGGCGATCGCGAGGCTTCGCAGGTCGTGGGCGAGTTCATCGACCGGAACCTGCACAGCATCCGCGCGTCACGAAAGGCGCCGGGGCAGCTGCGCAGTGCGGGCCAAGTCCATGACTTGGATGCGATTTCGCACGATGTGAACGTGCGCTACTTCGCCGGCACCGTCGGCGACGTGCTCATCACCTGGGGGCGCAAGACCCGGCCCCACGACGGCAGCAAGCGCACCAGCATCAAGCTTGGCAGCTACAGCGCCACTGAGCGGCTGATCCGCATCCACCCCGTGCTCGACCAGCGCTGGGTGCCTCGCTACTTCGTGCAGTACATCGTCTATCACGAGCTCTTGCACCACCTGGTGCCCGAAGCGCGCGTGTCGGGCCGCGTGCTGCTGCACCCGCCCGAGTTCCAACGCCGCGAACGAGCATTCCAAAAGCTTTCCCAGGCGTTGGCTTGGGAGCAGAAGAACATCGACCGGTTGCTGCGGGCAAAGTAGCCAGCAGCTACCTCCGAGTTTAGGGGGCGCCGCCGTTACCGCCGTTTGGGTCGGACGGAGCGCCGCCCGCGCCTCCTTCGCCGCCCATGGCTTCGCCGGCCGCGCCGCCAGCTTGGTTGGTGGTGCCGGCGTTGCCGGCGTTGCCGCCGATGGTCGTCTGACCGCCGTTGCCGCCCTGCGCGTTACCGCCGACGCCGCCCGTCGCCTTGCCGCCCGTCGCGTTGCCCGCGTTGCCGCCCTGAGCGGAGCCGCCAGCGGTGCCGAGGATGCCCCCGGCGCCGGTCATGCCGGCAAAACCGGTGGCGCCCGCATGAGGTGTCAGACCACCCTGACCCGCCACACCCTCGCTTGGCTCACAAGTGTCGGCACGAACACAAGGCCCGCCGTAGGCCGCGATGCAGCTGATGTCGCTACCGATGCTCGCGATGCCGACTGCCGTCAGCGCTGCGCCGAGCGAAAGCCCCTGACCGCGACTCAGCCGAGTCTTCAGGCGGTACTCGAGCACGCGCAAAAAGCTCGAGACCCGCGCGCCGCAAAACGGGCACGCCCGCTCACCGCACCGCAAGTGCCTGTTACATTCCGGACAAACCGTTAAGCAAGTGGTTCCCATCGCCGCCTCCTAAGACTCGCATGGTGACTCGGCGGCGGCGCGGTGTCCACGCAGTCGTCCTTGCCGCAGTCCTTTTGGAAAGAGTTTGAAAAGCGGCCGCCGAAGTCCCAAACTTTGTGAAGTTGTCCTTCTTACTAGAGCAGTTGCTGGGGCTACTTGGCAATCGCCGGAAGATTGTCGTCCTCGCTATTGCTGGCCTCCCAGCATGTTTCGCCGGCAGAGAAGCGCACCCGACGACTCCAGCTCGTTGCGTCGCATCTCCGAGCGCCGATGAAATCGTATCCCAGGTAAACCGCGCGTACGATCGTCTAGCTGCGTTCAATATGCGCTTTCAGCAGCGCTACACCGTGAAGGTAACCGGTGTCACCAAAACGTCGGGCGGATCAGTGAGCGTCATAAGGCCTGGCAAATTGAGCTGGCGCTACACGAGCAACCAGAACCGGGTGGTAGCCAACGGGAAACTGGTCAAGATCTACGAAGCTCACAACCATCGGATGTACGAGCAAGAGGTGACGAGGATCCGGTACCCAGCCCCCGTCTCTTTCCTCATAGGCAGCGAAGGCTGGCAGTCGGCTTTTGATTTCACTGTGCGAGACGCTTTCCAAGAACGCTCTGGCGCCTTCTATGTATTGCTCGCCACGCCGCGACATCCGCCTCATCGTCACGAAGCGACATATTTTTACGTAGATGCGCGCACATTTTTCATTCGCCGCGTAGTCACGGATTATGCGCAGGGCAACCGGAGCACGATCGACTTCGAAAACCCACAATTTCATCCTGCGCTGCCGCCCGACGAGTTCGAGCTTTCGCCACCACTCGGCACGGATGTGTATCGTGGCACCGGTGTGCGCCGGGTCGACTAGATGTGCACTCGAGCTCGATTGCAATCGCGACACCATACGCCCGCGCCCAGCAGACGCGCTCGCCACGGCTAGAGGTCGAACCTGCCGGCGGCCTCGGGTTGGTAGACGATGCGTTCGACTCGCAAGCGTCGCACACCGCCCGGCGCGGTCCATTCTATCGGCGTACCCTCACGGCTGCCGAGCAGCGCCGTGCCCAGCGGAGCGAGCACGGACACGTGTCCTTCCTTGATGCCCGCCGATGAGGGAAAAACGACCGTCACGGAGCGCCGCTCGTCGGTGTCGAGGTCCAAAATCTGCACCTCGGAGTTCATCGTGACGACGGTGGCCGGGACCTCTTCGGGCTTCACCACGACGGCGCGCTCCAGCTCTCGTTCCAGCACGCTCAGCGTGGCCGGTGGCTTCACCTGCCGGCGGATGCGCTCGAACATGGCGTCGAGGCGGCGCAGATCGAACTCGGTCATCGTAGGCGGATTGCTCGACATATCGTGCCTCCCACAGAACAACCACTGAGCGCGCCGTCCATTCCTTGCGAGGGTTCGGCGTCACGATCACGTCATGACGGAATCAAGCCGCACGGGGGCGCTGGCGCGAGCGGGTTACTGTCGTTGGAATACGCGCAAGTAGTCGATCTCGTAGCGTTGGGGGAACGTCGTCTTGGACGGGTCCCCGCCGTTCTGGCCGCCGATGGCGAGATTGACGAGCAGGTACGCCTTTTGTTTGAAGGGCGTCGTGCCGTCCGGATTCAGGGCGTCGCTCAGTAGAGTGGAATTGATTTGCTCGCCGTCGACCGAGAGCACGATCTTCTGTTCGTCCCAATCCATGGTCCAAACGTGAAAATCATTCGACCAGCCCGCGCCCAGCGAGCTGAGCGACCTCGTCAACGAGTCCCACTGGGCTTTCGATGGCGTGCTCGATTGCCAACCGACGTTTGCCAGCAGCTTGCTTTGGTAGAACTCCATGATGTCGATCTCGCCGTTTGCGGGCCATTGCCCACTCACCCCGAGCGTCCACCAGGCCGGCCACATGCCCGCCGCCGTCGGAATGCGCGCGCGCATCTCGAAATGTCCGTAGAGAAAGGTCCTGAACCCGCTGGTGTTCAGGCTCGCCGACGTAAACTCGGCGTTCTTGCGCGTGGTGCGCCAGTCTCCCGCCCCCGTGTAGCGCGGATTGGCGACCGACTCTTTGCGAGCTTCGATGACGAGCATGCCGCCCGCCACCGCGGCGTTCGCCGACTGGTACCACTGCGCCTCTTCGTTTCGCACGAAGCCCTGCTCGAACTTGTAGTTGGTGGGATCGGGGGCGCCGTCGACATCGAACTCATCGTGCCAAACCAACCGATAGCCGGGAGGAGCGACGATCGCGCCCTCACCACCGCTTGCGCCCGCCGTGCCATTTCCACCCTGAGCGGCGCCACCCGCTGCCGCATTGCTTGCGCCAGCGTTAGCAGTTCCAGCGTTCGTGGTAACCGGACGACCCCCAGCCGCCTCGCCGCCGCCGCCGCCCGAGACCGAGCTGCTGCCAGCCAGCGAACCGCTGCCACCCGCCGAGCCGCCGCCAGCACTGCCGCTCGCGTGCTAGCGCCTCCGCCCGCTCCGACGCCGTCTGGCCCCGGCGGAGTCGGTGACTCAGAGCTGCACGCCATCGCACACGACGCGAGTACAGCGGATACGGCACAAGTGAGAGCTCGGCTCATGTCATTCCCAGCAACGCGGCTTCGCTGACATTGTAGGCCCGCGCCAAAGCGGACGGATCTATTTGCTGCCGATGAGCCGATGACTGGTGAGCGGCGTAGACGACCGCCGAACGGCAGCCTGAGCAGATTTGCACAGCGTCTCTCCCTGCACTACGCGCAGACGCGAATATTGCCGTGTGCGCAGTACTGCGGCCCTGCCCCGGCGACCACCGCCCGACCGGTTCATTCGTCGGAGCGACAGTAGAGAACGAGCGAGCCATCGGGTTCGGCTGCGACGATCCTGGCTTGCGGATGGCTCACGAGCTGACCGAGCCGCCGCGGGCCTGGGGGTTGGGAGCGGCCGGCGCCACGGACTTGGGCCTGACTCGACCTAGGGCGGCCGGAGAGTCCAGCACCTCGCGTACCCTGCGGGTCAGCGTCTCGGGCGTGATGGGTTTCTGCAAGAAAGCTACGCCCGACTCGAGAACACCGTGTCGCACGACCGAATCGTCCGTGTAGCCGGACATGTAGAGCACCTTCATCTCGGGACGTACCAGCGCCAGTCGTTCCGACAATTGCCGACCGCTCATGCGCGGCATGACGACGTCCGTCAGCAAGAGCTGAATCTTCGCCGAGTGCTGTTCGCAAATCAGTAGCGCTTCGCCGCCGTTTCGCGCAGCGATCACGTGGTAGCCGTAGCGCTCGAGGATGGTGCGGGCCAACTCGCGAACCGCCTGCTCGTCCTCGACCAACAGGATCGTCTCGACCCCTCGCACCGCGCCAAGGCCCGGCGCAACGAGCGCGACTGCTTCCGCGCCTCCCGTCGCTTCCGGCAGATACACCTTGATCGTGGTGCCCAATTCCTTCTCGCTGTAGACGAAGATGTGACCGCCGCTTTGCTGCACGATGCCGAAGACGGTGGAAAGCCCGAGCCCGGTGCCGCGACCAAGCTCCTTGGTCGTGAAGAACGGCTCGAAGATGCGCTCCTTCGTCGCGGCATCCATGCCCTGCCCGGTGTCCGTCACCGCCAGCATCGCGTAGCGCCCCGCCGTGACACCAGGGTGGAGCGCAGCGTAGCCCGCGTCTAGCATCGTGCTGGCCGTCTCGATCGTCAGCTTGCCGCCTTTTGGCATGGCGTCGCGGGAGTTGACGACCAGGTTCATGAGCACCTGCTCGAGCTGCCCTGGGTCGACCAGCACGGCGCCCAAGCCACGGCCGCTCACGACGCTGAGCTCGACGTCCTCACCCACCATGCGCTGCAGCATCTTGGAGATGCCATCGACGACGGAGCTCATGCCTACCAGCTGCGGTTCGAGAACCTGCTGACGGCTGAACGCCAGAAGCTGGCGAGTGAGAGCGGTCGCGCGATCGCCAGCCAGCGTGATCTCCTCCAGGTCATTGCGCAGGGGGTCGCCCGGCTGCAGCGGCGCCGCCAACATCTTGCTGTAGCTCAGGATGACCGAGAGCAAGTTGTTGAAGTCGTGCGCGACGCCGCCAGCCAGACGACCGATGGCCTCCATCTTCTGAGCCTGGCGCAGCTGAGACTCCAGGCGATTGTGGTCGGTCACGTCCAGCGCGATCACGAGCACGCAGGTCTTCGTTCCGAGCAAGAACCTGTGCACCGTAATGTCCACGTCGATCAGCTGCCCGTTCTTCTTTCGGTGGCGATACACGCCCGGATTGGTGGTGCCCGGGCCGATGGCGCTGACGGCGAGGCGCACGCGACCGACGTCTTCCACGGGCTGTAGGTCTTCGATGCTCATGCTCAGAAATTCTTCGCGCGAGTAACCGTAGTGCTGAATCGCCGCCTCGTTGACCGCGAGGTAGCGCAGCGTCTCGTGGTCATACAAGAATTTCGGAAATGGTGATTGCTCGAACAGCACCCGGTACCGCTCCTCCGAGGCTCTGACCGCTTCTTCCACGAGCTTGCGCTCCGTGATGTTCGTGACGTAGCTGATGCACTCGGTCGAGCCTTCCAGGGCCGCCGAGGCGACCAGAGCGGAGATGCAGTGGCCGTCCTTATGCACGAACTCGCGCTCGGACAGCGGCAAGAAGCCCGTGCTGCGCAGCTGAGCTCGCTCCTCGACATCCGGAACCAGGCGGTGCAGCGGGGTCAGCGATTCCCAATCGACCTTGCCGGCCAGCACGTCGGCCTTGGTGTAGCCAACCATCGCGAGGAACGCGGGGTTGGCTTCCTTGAAGTTGCCCTCGCGGTCCGAGATGACCACACCCGCGCTGCCAGCCTCGAACAGGCGCCGAAATTTGAGCTCACGCAGCCTCAGCTCGGCGTGTTTCGCGACCAGCCGCTCCGCGATCACCAGCCGCATCTGCAGCGCCGCGGGCCCGAGCTCGGTGGGGTAGAGGTCGGTGGCGCCTGCGTCGAGCACGGCGATGGGATCCTTGTCGACGTGAGTGATCACGAGAATGACAGCGTCCGCCATCTCGCCGAACCCCCTAGCTCGTCGGCAGAACTCCTCCGCGCTCATGTCTGGGAGCGGGTCTTCGACGACCACCAGCTCGGGCGGCGGCCCCGCGAGCGTGGCCAGAGCATCGAGCCCGGTGCCCAGCGCCAACCGCTCGTGGCCGCGGGCCTCGAGCGCGCCTTCGACGATCGTCGCGCAAGCGGCGCCCAACCCCACCAATAGCGTTCTCATGCAGCCGCATGCTCTGCCTGGGGCGGCCTGCAAAGCAAACTCCCTGTGAGTGGACGCGTGTTTTTAGCAGGGTACCCAATTCGGCGCGGACGTATCGGCAATTGCCTACCCGCGACATCTGCGGCCTTTCGTAGGCTCGTCGAGAAAAACTCGCGCCTCTAGCATCGAGATTCCAGCGGCCCCAGGCAGACTAGTAGTTTCACGCGTCGTACGTGAGCCCTTGACGGGCCTGCAGCCGTGCTTACACAGAAGGGTCGGGGCGCCTCGCCTCGCTGCATCCGAGAATCGGGGTTTCGATGGCGGCTGTCAAAGTGCTCGTGGCCGACGACAATGCTCAACTGCAAAGAATCGTGAAGCGCGTGTTCGAGCAGGAGGGCTTCGTGGTGATTCAATCGTTCGACGGCGCGAACCTAGTGGCTCAGGTGCTCGCGGCGCGCCCTGACGTCATCGTGCTCGACGTCGGGCTGCCGAACGCCGACGGTCGCGACGTCCTTTCCAGCCTGAAGCGTGAGCCAAAAACCGCCGACATCCCGGTTGTGGTCTGGTCGGGACAAGATGCCGATTCACAGCGGCGCATCGCCCTCGCGCTCGGAGCCGAGGACTTTGTCGAAAAAGGCACCGCACACGAGCTGGTCTCGAAAATCGAGCGTCTGTTGCTGCGCCTGCGCCAGAGCGACGAGCTGAGGCGGGCCAACCCGAGCGCCGTGGCCTAGCCAGCAGGTTGCTGGCGGCTAGAGCCGGCTGCGCGGCGATGACTCCTTGCGCGACGGCTCGGAGCTCGGGCGTTCGCAACTAACGCCCGCGATATACGATAGCTCGCCGAGAGCCCGCGCGGGTTGCACTGGCTTGCTGTCTCGCGCGTGCATCTCGCGATCTTGGAGAACGCTCATGCCGTCCACTCACGCGCCGCAGTTGCAGCCGTCGACAACTCTCGCAAACCGGCAGCTGAAGTGACAGGCTCGCACGCCTGAATGAAAAACGTGGGATCGGGTCTCGGTTGGGGTACCTGGGTGCTGAGCTTGAGCGTTGTCTACCAAAGCGGCTGCTTGCCGCCACCACGCGGCACCGAGGTGAGCGGCGAAGCGCAGCCACCCCCCACCTTGCCGGCGCGCATCCAGCCGCCGAGCGGCGTAGCTCCGGTCAGCACGCCCGAGCAAGTGCAAACGTTGATCAAGGAGCTGAAGCACTCGGAGCTGGCGACCGATAGCGCATACGTGGCTCCGGAGCAGATCGTGGCCATGGCGGCCACCCGAGATTGCTCAAGGCAATCCCTGGGACTCCGCGCTGCTGTTGAGCATCGCTAGCTATCGCTACCAACAACAACAGCAGCTTGCCTGGCGCTTTGCCGCCGGCGACCCCCGTATCGAGGAAGATGCCGCGGCGCTGATCGCGAAACGCGACGTCAAAGGGTTGTACGGAGCCGCGTACTTGGCCGGCTTCGCCAAGGTTCCGGGGAAGCTCGCCTCGCCGCTGCTGTGGAAGCTGGCAAGTTACCAACATCCCGACGTCTATCCTCTGGACATCGGCTTGCGCGCCCGCGCCGTCACCACTCTGGTGCGCCTGGCGATCAACGAGCTACCCGCGCCGCCGGAGCCTTGAGACGCTGGACAGAGATGGCCAACCGAATGTGCTCACCAGACGACCGTGGCGCCGGCGTTGATGAAATTCACGGTTTGAGTCGGGCGCTCGATGCGGGCGGTCACGTTGGGGTCGGTCGCGCTCGCCACGCCGCGATCGTACCAGGTGTGCTGTGCGCGAAAGTATTCGAGCGCGAAATGCACGGGGCCCGTCGTCTGATAGGCGCCTGCGGTTATGCCGAGGTTTTGCTTGATCAGGTGCGGATCGGTGGGAGCGCCCATTTCGTTCTGGGGGCCCGAGTCATTTTCGGTCTTGTCGAGATGCCAGACGCCCATGCCGCCCGCTAGCTTGAGGTGAATGGCGTCGACGAGAACGGCTCCCAGTCCAAAGGCGCCACGCGACTTGCGCAGCACCGCCGCGGGGTCAGCTGCAATGGTGCCCTCCTCGATGTACGTGGTGGGGCTGAACCCGGCGCCTTGGTAGGCCGCGCCGCCCAGCATGATCGGCCCGATCGACAGCATCGCACCGGCTTGCGCACCCCACGCGTTGGTTTGGAGATTTTTTTCCCGTCCCGCACCGCTCGGCGATACCTCGGTCACGGTTCCCTCCAGCACCTGCCAGAAGCCGCTGCCGAAAAGGCGCAGCAGTTTTTCGTATTCGAACTTCAGCTCGGCTTCGACGCGGGGCAGTGGCGCGCGATCCAGTTGAGCGTGGCCAATCGTCGCGGGATCGTAGAGTCCGACCGACAGCTGTAGCCCGGCCAAGTTGGGCGTCGCATAGACCAGGCCCGGATCGAAACCGGGAAAGGGCGCCCCGAAGGCGGTCATGCCGCAGCCGCCGCCGCTCGAGTCCTTGATCGCGCACGGATAGCCCAGGCCGTAGTCGTGAGCGATATCCGCGTCGACCAAGATCCCACCGCGGCCGAACAGCGCCATATCGCTGCCGAGCAGAGCGCTACCCCACAGCCCCTCGAATTTTTCGTACAACTCCCGCGGGTCGATCAACGCCGAAACGTTCTTCGTGCGGCTGCCTGAGGCATTCATCCACAAGCCGACTCGCGTGGTCACTTTGAGCCTGGGGCTGACCTGCTTCTGAGCTTTGAAGCCCAGGATGCTGGTCATGAAGCCGTTGCGGATTCGCGACGAATGCAGACCGCCCGTCGAATCGGCGGTGTCGGCGGTGCCGGTGCCCGCCGCTTCCTCGGGTCCTTTGGCCTCGTTCCCGACGGCGACGCTCAGGAACGTGTTGACGCGACCGTCCGTGCTCAGTTGCCACCCGTCGTACTGGACGACCGGCACCTCTGCCAGCGCCGGCCGCGCGGCGCCCAGCGCAAGCGCGAAAGCGGCAGCGGCAGCCGATACGGCTGTTGGCTTTGACGGCCCCATGTTCTTTGCCCTTCGTCGACTCGACGTGACGTTTAGCTTTGGTTGCGCCATGTCTAGTGGCGGGGAATCGTCACCCAGATATTGCGGTAGTCGACAGGCTCTCGGTGATCTTGAAGAGCGATGGGCTGGGGGCCGGCGACGTCGGGAATGCCAGCCTCGGTGAAGCCGGCGGCAGGGTTGAGAGTTACGTTCTGTTGCACGAGTTTCTTGTTGAGCGCGACGCGAACGAAGGACGCATTCTGCGTCTTCTTCGCCGGACTACCGTTGTCCCAGACCGAGCCCTTGAACTCGATTTCGTAGGTGTTCCACTCCCCATACTGGAGGCAGGCGACGACGAGGGGCGGCGCGACCTTGTATACGGCTCCGCAACCGTCGATGAGCGGGCCCAGCTTGCTGGTATCCAGGACCTGCATTTCGTAGGCGCTTTTTAGGTAAATGCCGCTGTTGCCCTGCTGCTGCACGCCCGCGTTCGACGCGAACGTCGGCGTCTTGTACTCGACGTGTAGGCAGACATCGTCGAACGTGGCGTTGCTTTGGATGTTCGTCGGCGTGGGCTGAGGAACGACCTCCATCGAGCCGTCGGGCAAGACCTTCCACTGCGCTGGCGTGTTCGGTTGATTCAACCGGTGCCATTGACCGAGATCCTTGCCGTCGAAGAGGACCATCTTCTCCGCGGCGTCGGGATTCATGGTCCAGGTGTTGTCGGCGCCTTGCATCCAGTTGCACCCAGTTGCTGCAGGCGCGCCGCCAGCGCTGCTCGAGCCGCCCGCGCCAACCACGCCTCCAGAACCCGAGCCGCCGCCCGTGCCGGCATCGTTCGCTGCGGTGCCGCCGGTCGCCGGCACGCCTCCGGACCCCGATTGAGCCATCCCAACCGTGCCGGCCTGAGCCGAGCTGGCGCCCGAGGTGCTGGAGCCGGCCGTGGCACCCGCGACCGCAGCATTGCCGCCGGCGCTGAAGCCGCCCAGCGCGGACTCGGGATCGTCCGGGGTCGGCGGCGTGCACGCGGCCGCCGCGACTGCAGCAAGCGCGGCAAGCGCGGCCAACCCGGTAGAGCTCTCGTGACGTCGACGATACGGCATGAACGCGAGCCTCAAGGGACGACCTCGATTCGAAGATTGCGGTAGTAAACTTCGGCCTGTTCGGCCTGCCACGCGATGGGGCCCGAGTTGACCGGTTGGCCCTTGGCGTCCATCACGCTGAGCACGCGATTCACGATGTGGCCGTTGATGGTGTACACGGCCGTCCCGCCGTCGACCTCCAACAGGCACGGTGTCCAGTCGCCCGCTACTTCGTAGTTGGCGCTGCGACCGTGCTGCACGAAGCCATTGGAGCCGTCGACCAACACAGGGTCCCCGCCTTCGGCGAACACCGTCTTGTTGCCCGCAGACCCGGGGGAGGTGCAGCGCGCGTACAGCGCGAAAATGTCGCCGCTGCTCCCGTCCTTGTTTTGGAACTCCATGGAGGGCGGCCACAGCTGCGTTACGTCCCCATGAAGGTGCCAAAGCACGCCCGCGTCGCGAGGGTATTTGGCCAAGTCCGTGTAGGGCGCGAACTTCTTCGTGCCCCATTTGTAGTCCCAGCTCAGCTTGTACTTGCCGTACGACTTCGTGGTGACCAGCGTGTAGTGCACCTGAGGCGACTGATCGGGCGCATCGGCGTAGACGTGGATCGCGCCATTTTCTGGCTTGAAGACTGCAAGAGCCTGCTCGCCCGACAGGAGAGTGCCGGGCGCCTTTTCTTGGTTTTGACGGTAGACGTTGAAGCCGGTCAGATCCGTACCGTTGAATAGATCGACCACCGACGAGGCTCCGCCCGATCCACCGCCGGCGCCGCCCGCATCGGCAGCGCCGCTACCTCCGCTGCCTCCGCTGCCAGCGCTAGCCCCAGCCAGCCCGCCCGAAGCGCCGCCCTGTTGTCCCGCGGCCCCGCCCATGCCCCCACCCGATCCACCGGAACCCGCGCCGCTGCCGACCACCGTCGGGCTGGTGCCGGCTACCCCAGAGCCCGCAGCGCTACCGCCGGTGGTTGGAGCGCCGGCGCTGGGTTGCGCGCCTGTTGCCACGGGCGTTGGTGCTGCGTCCGAACAAGCTATCGCGGCGGAGGCCAGGGCCGCCGCGACGAGCGTTCTCAGCGTGGAGTCGCTTGCAAGCGTCGGCCAATACCGCACCTCGTCGAGTACGTGGGGTGACCTGGAGGCTACGACGCATGGGGTCAAGCCACTCGACATCAAGTAGGTCGCTTTCGGGTTGAATGGCGCAGCGATAGACCCAGGCAAGTCGGCAATCTCGTGGCTTGCGACGTGATGCCCCAGGCCGGCGCGCGTTCGGCCTGCCAGCAAGGTGAGCAACACGAATCAGAAATGGCGAACCGACTCGGAAACTTGCCCTGATTCGTGCGCCCGCCCGATTTTCCGGCGCCCGAGGTTCGCTAATGGCTCGAGTGGGTTGTGAACTTGCCTTGATTCGTACGGCCGATAGCGATTCGGTCCACGGCTCTCACTTGACCGCGCGAATCGCCAGTTCTTTCGCGACGTCGATGATTAGGCGGAGAGGCACGGCGCTTCGCCATTGCTTGGGGACGTGTCTGGCGATGCGTGGGTAGAACTACCCATACGGCTCGGGCACGAAAATGGGGAACTTCACCGAAGTGGACGGGCGCTTCGCCATGGTGAGGTCGGTCAGAAGGGGGCGCTCATCTCGGGCGCCCGAGGAGATGTAGGAGCATGAACCGACCTAGGCAAAGCCAACGGAGCGACGTCACTTCCGACCGCGTGCGCTTCTCCGTCATGAACACACGACGTTTTCAAACCGGCACGTCAGCCACGTGCCTGTTGGGGGTGAGCGTAGCCTCGTGGATCGCGGGAGCCTGCGGAGCCGCGGACGCGGTGAAGCATACGATGGTCAGCTATGCGAGCGCTGGTGAGGGTGGCGGCGGACAATCTGCCGCGGGGACCCACCCAGTCGATAGCGGTGGCGCGGCGGCGGGCGAAGCGGGCAGCACGACCGCGTCGAGCGGCGCTGGTGAGGCCGGTGATGGGGCGCTGGTGCCTGCGGGAGGCACGGCTGGCATCGGAGGCGCCGTGGACGACGCCGCCGGAGCTGGCGGCGCGGGAAAGGAGCCGAGCTGTTTCGGCGACCCGTGCAGCTGCGTGCAGCAAATTCAAGGCTCCGCGGTCGTGCGTTCGGATGGGCGGCTGTTGATCGTGCAAAACGGGGCACAGATACCGGTGAGCAACGCGGCAACGGGTGAGCCTTTGGATCAGGTGATCTCGGCCTGGCCAGGACAATACCGGGGGTGTGCGGTGCGGCAGGACGGCTCCGTCTGGTGCTGGGCCAATCAGGCAGACGGCAATCTTCAGGGTTTGCTCGGTACCGGGACCGGGATGGCGAGCGTGACCCCTTACGCGGCTTACCAGGTCCAGATCGATCCTGGCGCTGACCCCGGACCGACGTACCTGCGCGACGTTCGGGCGTTTCACGATGGAGCGGCTGGCCTCAACGGACCGCTGTGCGCGGTGACGCACGGGGGCGAGCTCTTTTGCTGGGGGCTCACCAAGTCGCTCAACGGTGACTTGGCTCAGACCGGTAGCCCGAACGAGCCGTACGCGCGCCAGATCAAAAGCCAAAAAGACGTGGCCGTCAGCGATGCCGTCGAGCTCGCAGCCGGCTACCGACACGCTTGCTACACGAACGTCGACGGCGAAGTCCTTTGCTGGGGGATGAACATCGGCGGGCCCCTGGGCAGCGGCTCCGAAGACAGCGCTACGTACCCAGTCAAGGCCGGCACCCTCACCGGCGTGAGCAAGCTGGTCGCGGGCAGCGACTACACATGCGCACTCGTCGGCACCGGCACCGAGGCAGGTCGCGTCTATTGTTGGGGCTCGAATTTTGGCGGCGAGCTGGGGATCGGCCCGCCCGCGGACAACACGGACGCCGGATGTCTGTGCAAGCGGGCACCCATGCGCGTGCGCACCGGCCCCGCTGCGTATCTAACGGACGTGGTGGACTTGGTGGCTGGCGACCAGACGAGCTGCGCGCTCACGAGCGATTCGAGCATGTGGTGTTGGGGCGCGGGCAGCGGCAACTACGCGGTACGGCTCGAAGCGCCGGCGGGGGTGTCGCTGCCCGATGTGGGGCTCGTGACTATCCAATCGAACGAGCCCCGACTCTTGTTCACGGATGGGACTTACGCCTCGATCCGCGTGAACCAGGAGCGCACGTCGATCACGATCAACTGCGCTCCTCTCGAGTAGCCGGCTAGGTGCGCCCGGGCGTGGATGCCGTGGGCTAGTGGCCGGGCTGCACGGTCACGTTCCACGTGTTGTGATACTCGAGGATGCCACCAAAGCCGGGCTCGGTGTTCTTCTCATCGAGGGTCAAGACGTGCTGGCCGGGCGGCAGCGGGTTCTGAAGGAGCGCCACCCCTTCGTACCAAATGACGCCTTGTATGACTGGATCGTCGAAGGGAATCGCCGGATCGAAGGTGAATTTCGAGAAATACTGGAGGACGTTGTCCGTCGCGATGAGCGTCTTCCCATCGATGGTAAATTTGATATCGAGCGTGGTGAAAAGACTAAGCGGCTCGAACGGGTCCGGCGGCGTGCCGTCGCGGTAGCTCGTGCCGAGCTCGACGAAGAACGGCAGCGTGAACGCTTCGCCTGCGCCCAGCGTGACATCGATGCTGCCCGGCGTACCGTCACCGGGCGCGTCCGGAGTCGACATCATCACGACGTTCTTTTCGATGGCGTTCCCGTAGGCGTCAGTGGAAAGCGTCTTGTCACCGAAGAGCCAGCGGAAATACGTTTCCTGGTAGCGAGCGAGACGGGGATCGGGCTTTTTGAGCTCCGCCTGACTCGTGCCGACATCTTCCTCCGCGGGCGCGGCCCCGCAGCCCAACACTGCCAGCCCAATCATCACGCACGTGGCTCTGCCGAAAATCCCTCGAGCATTGCGTACCGTCATTGGGTACCTCCGGTATTGGCTTCTAACCCGAGAGGGCCCCCCATGACACTAGCCAAATGGCAAACACTCGCCTTCGAGATCGAACCTGCAAGTGACTAGCGTCAGCTGCAGCTGCTCCTAGGTCAGGCGAAATCTAAGCGCGGGAGCTAGGCGGCTGCGCCGCAGAATGAGCGTCGGCTCGCTCAGGGCTGCGGTCATGTCGACGTAAGACTTCGCTCAGGGCTGCAACGCCATTTTTCGGGGGGCTTTGCCGATCGAGATGGTTTTCGTCACTCGTCGGGTTGCAAAATCGACGACGACCAGGTTGTCGTCTCCTTCGTTGGTGACGTAGGCCCCGGTGCCGTCGTTCAAAGGAGTGATCCAGTGTGCAAGCTTGCCGGTCGGCACGCTTGCCACCACGCTGTCGCTGGCGGGGTCGATGAGCTCGAGATCGCCCAAGGTTTGGCTGACGACGAGCTCGAGCTTGCCGTCTCGGCTCGTCCGCACGTCGTGAGGGGAGCCGCCGCTGGCGATTGGGGGCGTGAGCTTGCCCGTGGTGAGGTCGAGCACTTCGACCGCGTCGACGCCGACGGCGGTGAAGTAGACCTTGTCGGAGGTGCAGGAGAGCATTCGGGGCGCTTTGTCGACGGGCGTGGATTTGACCGGTAGGTCGCCGATGAGATCGATCTCGACGACGGCGGGCGCGTCCGTCGCTTGGGAGGCAACGTAGGCATGCTGACCATCTGCGGAGATGCAGGCCGCGTGTGCGGCCGGAACGGAGATGTGTTTGACGATGGTGTCCGTGCTCGTGTCCACGATCACGGCCTCGTTCGCGCCGCCCACCGAGACCACCACGCGACTACCGTCGGGAGTGATGGCGAGCCCGGCCGGTTTCGAGCCGACGTCGATTGAGCTCACGATCGCGTCGCTTTGGGTGGAAATGACTTTGACCGACCCGGTGTCCATACTGGACACGTAAACCTTGGCGCCGTCCGGCGTGATGATCAGCCCGTCAGGAGCCGTGACCGGTATCTTCCGCGACACTTCGCTCGTGACGGTATCGAGCACGGCCACGGCTTGTTCACCATAAAGCCCCACGTAGGCCTTTGGGTGTGGGCTTTCCGGCGGCGCTTCAGTAGGCGTAGAGGGGTCATCGTTGGAGCCGCACGCAACGGACCCGAATAGAAAGAGTGCCGCATACACGTTGAGCTGATGGTTCATGATCGGTGCCTCACCGAGCGCAACGTAAGAGCCCACGAACCGTTCCCTGCGATTTGCCAGGGAACGAATCCGCGAACCGTTCGTTGCCTGCTCGATGGGACGAATGTTCACTCGAGTCGGCGCGCTGCTCGGCACCTGCGTGCTCGCCTGTTGCTCCTCGTCCGGCGCGATGTCGGATGGCCCTGAATCCGTCGCTGGAGGTCCTGCCCCCACTTACAGCCAGCTCTACGACGATTACTTCGCGCTCGGTACGCCCGGCCATTGCGCGACAGCCGGCTGCCATGCCGATCCGGGCCACACGGTGTGGGCGTGCGGCGCAACCAAGGCTGAGTGCTACGCCGGCATGACCAAGGTCGGATTGATCGATCCTACCGACCCGACCCATTCGCCGATCGCCAGCCCCACTCTGTCGCCACTGGTGTGGATCAACCCCCTGGGCGGCAACATGCCCTTCGACTCACCGGCGGAAAACGCCTCCGCTCGCAAGGCCATCACCGCCTGGGTCGCCGCCGGCGCCCAAAACGACTGACCAGCTTCTGCAGCAGACGTCATACCAATCACGGTGCGCAACGCTCGATCCGCCCATCGTGGTTCAGCGTTCGCTTTCGGGGCTTGTCCCCGAAAGCGTGGATCGAGGTCAGCCATACCTTGGCGAGAGCAGATCACGATCGCCAAAGTAGCCACGACACGAAAACTGGCGAGACCAGCGCCCGCTGCGCTTAGATAAACCACGGACGCAAGACAAACCCGGTCGCGAGCGGCAGCGAAAAATAGACCAGCGGCTTGTCCCCGAAAGCGTGGATCGAGGTCAGCCATACCTTGGCGAGAGCAGATCACGATCGCCAAAGTAGCCACGACACACAAACTGGCGAGACCAGCGCCCGCTGCGCCTCGACAAGCCACGGACGCAAGACAGACCCGGTCGCGAGCGGTAGCGAAAAAGTAGAGCAGCCCACGCAGCCCCTCAGGTCGCGACGGAGACCTTAGATCTCCAATGCGATACCGAGCAACCAGCTGCTGCTACTGATGTCCAACACCTTGTTCGACCCAAACCCATCCAGCTGCGGCCGGAACCACTCGGCGAAGATGTACGAGTTGTTGATGCCGGTGATGCCGTCGGCGGTGACGGCGTCGTCTTCGTCGAGCACGTCGAGCAGGAACATGCCGCCCAGGGCGTAGGTGAGGCCGTAGGAGGCGCCGCGGCCGACCTTGCCGTTGGCTTCGGCGCTGCGCTTACCGTCGGACGACCACCACATGCCGTAGCCGACCCCGAGCTTGGCGTAGGGCACGAGCGGGATCTTCAGCTCTTTGCTGACGACGTCGGCGCGCACCACGCCCACCAGGTACATGGGCATGATGTTGAGGCGCGTGCTGGTGCCGGACAGCTCCCCGTTGCTGGCGAAGCGCGCTTTGGCCGTGAACTTGGTGTAGCCCCAGCCCAAGCCCGGCGCGAGCGTACCGAAATGCGGGATGCGCAGGAGCTGCCAGTCGATCTCGGCTCCGAACATGTAGCGGGTGTCGTTGCCGAAGGTGCTTTGGAATGGCGTGCCGCCGACCTGGCTGTCGACTTCAGGTCGGTAGCGCCCGAGGCGCAGCTCGAACGCCGCTTCTTGCTTGGATTCGGATTGCACGCCGCGCCTGGCGCCGTAGCCGCCAAAGTCATCGACGCCCTGCGCGTGGGCGGGCAAAGCGGTGAGTAGCGCGCCGACGCTGGAGACGAGGGCGACGAGGCGCCCGAAGCGGTGGGTCACTTGCGCCTCCGCCAGAACGCGCAGGCGGCGAGCAGGAGGGCCGCACCCGTGTACATGGCGTCGCGGTGGGCGGGGGCGAAGCTGCAGTAGCCGCCGCCGGCTTGGCCGCCGGCCTTGGTGTAAGCCTCGTAGAAGCCGGTGACGTCGCGCGGGGTACCGCAGGCCAGGCCCGAGAGCAGGCCGATGTTGTTGGCGTCGTCTTCGGTGGCCACGGCGACGGCGTATTGGCCTTCGTTCTCGAGCACAGGATCGGTTTCGCCGCCCTTCGACGTTAGGGCGCCGATGGTGCCGCAGTCGATGGCGCCTTCTGGAACGGGCTGGCCGGGGACGAGGATGGTGGAGGTGCAGTTGGGGTCGACGGTGACGGAGGTGTTGGTTCCGCCCGTGCCGCTGGTGCCGCTGGTGCCGCTGGTGCCGGCTCCCCCAGCAGCATCCGCTGCGCCGCCGGCAGCCACGTCGGTGGTGGTGCCGCCGCCGCTCGTGTCGGTGCCGGCGGTGGCGCCGGTGCCGGCCGTTCCGGTGACGGGGGCGCTGCCCTGAGGGCTGCAGTAGAAGTGGTAGTGCAGCAGGTTGGTTTCACCGCTGGGCGGGGTGAAGCTGGTGACGAGGGTCATATCGCCGGCGACCGCCGAGACGTTGGTGGGCGCGGGCGGGGCGACGATGTCGTACTTGAATTGCCAGGAGACGGGCGACGACGTGACCAGCGACATGTTGCTGTTGAGGTCGTAGACGACGAAGAACAGCGCGCGGGTTTGCAGGCCGGCGCCCTGCGGCGTGTCGCAGCCGGCGATCCCCACGTCGGACGTCTCGCCGTAGGTCTTGACCATTTCGCGGAAGTGCAAGTCGATGCGCGTCTCGACGGTGGAGCCAGTCGCCACTCGCGCGCACGTCTTGGACACGGAGCTCGCGGCGCGGTTTTCGTTTTTGTCGCAGCCCGCGCCCGACCAGACTTCGAACACGCCGCCCGTGGTGCCCTTCACCGAGTAGGAAAAGCTGGCGACGGCGTCGTCCAAGCAATCTTTGCGGTTGAGCACGTTGAGCGGGCGATCGGCGACGCGGTTCGACCACTTGGGCGGACTGAACGTCAGGGTTCCGAGGGCGTGAGCCGGGGCGGCGGAAAGACCCGACGCACCCAGGCAGAGCGTGGCGACCAAGAGGCGAAAGAAACGCATGCGGACGAGGCTTTATGAGCACACGGCGTGCCACGCCGCAATCGCGGCCTGCGGGTGGCCTAAAGGGCGGCACGGCCGCGGATTCATGCGCGGCTGCCGCCGCCCGGGTCCGCCAGGTTGGCGCAGCGCGCGGGGCGACTGACAAACTGTCAGAGACGAACGTCGACGTGCTGCTGGCGGCGCAGGTTGTCGAGCCAGGAGCGGCGAGCTTGGGCCATCTTGTCCATGTAAACACGCTCGCCGAGCTCTCGCTTGGCGGAGTCGAAATCGGGCAGGTTGGACGGGTCGCGCTCGACGACCTTGAGGATGATGAAGTCGGCCCCGCTGCGGAACGGCTGCGAGACCTGACCGGTGGCCAGGGCGGCGGCGTTGCGCGCCAGATCGGGCGGGAGCTGCGCTGGTTGCACTTTGTTCATGGCGCCGCCGTTGGCGCGCGAGGTTGCGTCTTCGGACAGCGCGCGGGCCACGGCCGCAAAGTCTTCGTGGCGGGTGCGCTCCAACGCCGCGTCGACCAGCTTGCGGGCTTCGGCGGGGGAGCGGTTGCCGCCGCGGATCACGATCCAAGCCAGACGCACCCCGAGCTGGGCGCGCTCTTCGGCTTCGATTTTTTGGTAGGCGGCGCGCAAATCTTCTTCGGTGATGCGGATGCGACCTTGCAAGCGCACGTTCAGCAGCTTGGCCTCGAGCAGCTGGCGTCGCAGCTCTTCGCGGTATTTGGACTCGGGCATGCCGGCGCGCGCGGCTTCGGCCAACACTTGCTCGACGGCCATTTTGTTTTGGGCGGCCACGCGCTTGAGCGCCTCGTCGATTTCGACGGGCGTGATGGTGACCTTGGCCTGCGCGGCCGCCTTCTCCATCAGCTCTTCGTCGACGATTTTCTGTAGGACTGCTTTGTAGACCTGCGAGATGGCGGCGTTGCGCTGCGCTCCCACCGGCACGCTCTGCTGCACCTGCAGCATGAAGGGCTCGGCACGGCGCCGGAGGTCACTCAGCAGAATGGCGCGCTCACCCACGGTGGCGACGATCCGCTCGACCACGGTGGCCTGGGCGGTGGCGGCGCAAAGCACGCTGCCGAGGAGAGCCGAGCCAATCAGGCGTTGGAGCGAAGGTCGAAGAGCCAAGGGCGCAGGGTCATAGCACTCCCGGCTTGACTATGGACCCCGTTTGGCGATGCTGTTCGGGCATGGGGCGTTTGGTTTCGGGTGCTGAGCTACGGACGTTCCTGGGCGCTAGCGTGGTTTTTTTGTGGGCCTCCGCCGGCTTGGCGCAGGTTCCGCCCCCGCCTCCGGGCGCCAAGCCCCCAGCACCCAACCCGCCCGCCGCCGTTGAGGCGCTGCCGCCGGGGCCGCCGCCGCCGCCGGCCGCCGAGCCCACTCGGCCCGCACCTGCGCCGGTGAGCCAGCCCCGTCCGGCCGCGGTGGCGCCACCACCCGCGGAGCCGCCGCCGCTCGACCCGCCGCCAAGCCAACCTCCGGCGTCACGCCCCGCGTTTCTGCACACGGCGGCCGAGATGGATGAGTTGAAGCCGCTGCGCCAGAAGCGACAAGCGCCGCCCCCCACCGAGCCGAACATCGGTGGCTCGGGGCCGGGGCGCACGGTTCCGCCCGACTTCGTTTTGCGCTCGTCCCCCTGGGTCGACTTCTCCCTCGTCAGTTTCAACCTCGAGGAGCGCGCCGGGAACTTCTTGAACTTGGGCGTTCAAGTCGGCGGCTACTTGTTCGAGCGGTTGCGGGTGGCCGGGCGGATCGTCGTTCCGCTCGACGACGTGAGCGACGGCTACACCACGTTCGGCTCTCCGCAGTCCAATGGAGCGCAGTCGTTCGAGCGCGTCCAAGCGCGTTCGATGTCCATGCTCTACTCGGCGTCGGTCGGCCTTTTGATCACCAACTCCCGGACGTTCGCGTTCGGGCCGAGCGTGGAGCTGCAGCGCACCGACGTGGCCGCTTACGGCAGCGCCGTGTCGTTGGGGCTGCCGTTCGAATGGACGACGCCGAAACACTTGCGGGTCGGCTTCGAATTTGCGCTTGGGCACGCCTTCGGTGGCAGCCTGAAAGACGTCTGCCGCAACCTGACGTCGCCGGTGACGTCGTGCGGAATACGCAGCACGGATCGACCGTCGGGAACGGCGGTGCTGGTGCAATTCAATATGGGGTACGCGCTGGGCGCCTTGTGAGAAAGACGGGAGCCGGTGGGTTACATCGTCATGTCGGGGCGGCTGGCGGTGGTGACGAAGTAGTTGCGGGGCCAGTGGCGGTAGAAGTCGGCTTTGAAGACGGGGGTGCCGTCGTCGGGATCCACGTCGTCGGTCAGCTTGCCGATGATGCGGACCAGTGAGCCGCGGTTGACGCTTTTTTCACCGATGTCGTCGCCGGGAGTCAGCTTCACGCGCGCGTGCACGATCGCGAATTCATGCTCGCCTACCGTGACGCGGCAGGTTTGCTCGTCGAGCGCCTCGCACAGGTTGCGAATCTCCAGAGTACGCACGCTGAGCGTGAGATACGCCATGCCGCCCGGGCCCTCGGCGCGCTTGTTTACGATGCCGAATACGCTGACCTTGCGCTTCTTCCACTCGGCGTGGTCACGCTCGGCCATCACCGGGTCGTATTCGTGCGCGCCCTCGGCCGCGTCTTCCTCGGCGCTCAGCGGCGCGTAGGTTCGGCTGTAGCCGTAGGGGCCGGCGGAGGCACAACCAGTGGCGAGCAAGAGCGCAAACGCGGGCGACCAAAGACGCATGGCTTCGCGAACTATCATGACTGCCCGGGAGTGTCCCCAAATTGCTGGTCTTCCCGCAAACGTGCCCGTGCCCCTGCCTCCGACCCCGGGCCACCAACGAACCGCCCCACGACTCCTCACGGACCGTCGGAGCGCACGCTCGCGATTCATCACGGCTTGGGCTGCCCCCCGCAGATCTCTTGCAGAAACTACCGTGGCGTCGCGAGGCCAAGACGAGCGAGCGCGCCTTGGGCTGCTGCCATGCAGGCAGCTTGTTTAGAGTACCTTCGGGATTTACAGGGAGCAGCTATTAGGCATGTCAAGCGCTCGCTAAGGCTGGATCCCAGGGCTTCTCGTCTCTGACGACGGCGTTGAGGATGGTGAGCAGCTTCCGCATGCACGCGACGATAGCGACG
>Ga0068855_100000537_pt1 | contig 46369 bp, 35 predicted proteins | sample KBSCornC52_FD_66592 | JGI IMG/M metagenome (GOLD analysis project Ga0068855, IMG submission 66592) | Corn rhizosphere microbial communities from Kellogg Biological Station, Michigan, USA - KBS Corn C5-2 | ecosystem: Host-associated > Plants > Roots > Rhizosphere > Soil ... | reverse complement strand
GTCAGTCGACAGAGGCGAAAACCGTAAAATACAAGGATGTATTTTACGATCACAGGGATGTAGGTTCGTTTTCACACTGTCGACTGACCTCGTATTTACATATCTTGCGTAAGGTGAATGATATAACCAAAAAGTAAAAAAATTTACCACAGAAATTTGTATGGGATCAAGGTACAACACTGAAAAAAGCTTCGTCAGATAGCTTGAAACTGGGCCCAAAATAAATTTTCAAAAAGCTTTTTTTTATTCAGAGATCAATAGGTGAAATTTTTTTCGGGTGACAGTATTGTATGATTTCTTCATAACACCCTCAAGTTTGTTGCAATTTTTTCTAGTTAAACTCATTTAAACTGTTTTTTTGCTTTGAAATAATATTTCAGGGGTGACTAAACAACTTGCCTTACGCAGAATATATCAGGCATGATCCAAGTGAAATTAAATTTAAATAGCTAGAGGCGCACGTTAAAGAGGTATTATTAGAGTGCGCCTATTATTGTTGACTACAACTATAAAATATAGAAAAGTTGAAAACTTTGTTAACGATCAAGTTTTATATATCAAACACGGTATAAAACCCTAAAAATAAGTCGTGTAAGGTATGTTTAACGATCATAGCCTTGAATGTGATCTGCTTCATTGTTGTTTTCTTCATCCAAGTCATCATTCTCATTGTTTTTATTGGGTTTATCATCTTTAGATTTTATGACTACGATATCTGTAGAATAATCCTTCTTGCAAATATCTTCCATGATTTTTTTGTGTTTATCATTTGAGCTGTCTAATCCAAATTTATAAGGTGTTTGATAGCCATTATCATCACCGTATTTTTTTAAAATTTCGATGAGTTTAGTCAAGCGTACTCGGGCCTCTGCATCGGTTTCATTTGCAGGACCTTTTGAGCTAATGGAGGGTGGGGTATTGTCTTTAAGATTAAGTTCAAATTTATAAGAAGTTGCGCCTGATGAATAAATGTAATTAATGTTATCGTCTTTTTGTTCAAATCTATACTCTTGAAGACGTTGTTTTTGTGCACGATGATCTTTCAAAAGCTGGATGATTTCATCATTTTTGTTCTTGGCAAGGTTAATGCACTTCTGTTTATCAGCATTGAGCTCATTTGGATTCATAATACCACGATTAGCTTCATGAGCTTGTTGCCGTGCAATAATTTCATTTTGAAGGCGATTAATTTCTCCCATCAGTGTAGGATCAGTCACTTCTGATTTTTTGAGGCTATGATCGGTATAATACAGTTTGGCAGGTGCGGCGGGTTTCGTTTGAGCCGGAATGTAAACGTAAGAGTCCGGTGTAAATTTGGCATCTTTTTCAGTTTTAGATTGGGAAAATTTAATTGCAGTATCATTTGTTTGTTTTGTAGCAAGCCGTTTAAAGGCATCAACGTATTCTTGACGGGATTTTTGTATGGTGTCATTGTCATTATCTAAGGTGGCAGTATCACCAGTGCCTACTATTCTTGCTTGTGGTGCGTCATTATACATAGCATTCTCCTGTAAGTAAGATTGAGTAGAATTATTATAACAAATAATTCTTAAGAAATGCTTAAATTTGAAAATCCATGATTAAGGGTGCGTGATCGGAAAATTTTTGTTCTTTATATATGCTCGCTGAGATAATTTTCTTTTTCCAATCAGGGCTTGAGATTTGATAGTCGATTCTCCAACCTACATTTTTTTGATACGCATTTCCTCGATTTGACCACCATGTATATTGGTCTGGTTCGTGGTTTACTTCTCTAAATAAATCAATTAAACCTAGCTCATTAAATAGCTTATCTAACCAGGCCCGTTCTTCAGGTAAAAAACCTGAATTTTTTTGGTTGGAGCGCCAGTTTTTAATATCAATATTTTGATGAGCGATATTAATATCGCCGCAAATGATAAAAGATTGTTTTTTCTTTAACCAATTTTTTAAGATCGTTTCAAATTTATCCATGAAGGCATATTTTTCACTTTGACGATGCTCACCTGACGTGCCAGACGGTAAATACAAAGAAATTATATTGTAAGTTGGATAGTTGAGTTGGATAAATCTACCTTCTGTATCTGCGCAATTAAACCCTAATTGGTATTCAACATTAGAAGGTTTTTTAAGAGAATATATGGCGACGCCGCTATAACCTGGTTTAACAGCATCGTGCTCGTATCGATGATAGTTTTCCAAATGCAAATGTGATAAATCTAAGTTTTTTAATTGAGCTTTTGTTTCTTGTACGCAAATAAAATCTGCTTCAAGAGATTTGACCCAGTCAAAAAAACCCTTTTGGTATGCTGAGCGTATACCGTTGACGTTGCAAGTGATAATTTTCATGTTTGATATCATACCATTTATAATTATTAACTCACCTTACGCAGAACATGTCAACACGAGGTCAATCGACAGTGCGAAAACGAACCAAACGCACTGATATTTAACTATCCTTTTAATGAACGAGCGTTTAAAACGTTAACTGAAAAGTCGGATCAATTTTTAATAATTCACGTCGAAAAATTTCTTGAATATGTTTTAGTGACTGTTCATCATAACCTTCAAATCTTAATGTCATGTGTGGTGTTGTATTTGATGCGCGAATAAGCCCCCACGCTTGGTCAAATTCTACCCGCAAACCATCAATGGTGATAATTTTTGCATCCTGAAAGGCGGGGCTTTTAGGAAGTATGGATAAAATCTTTTCTTTTTGTTGTAGTGTAACGGCCAGTTTTAATTCTGGTGTATTGACACTATTTGGAAATGTTTTGAATAGCTCACTACACGTTTGATTTTCTTGTGAAAGAATTTGTAACAACCTTGCTCCAGCATAAAGCCCGTCATCAAATCCGTACCAGCCATCGTTGAAAAAAATATGCCCACTCATTTCTCCAGCGATAGGGGCTTTTGTTTCTTGTAATCTATTTTTAATTAAAGAGTGACCTGTTTTTGTCATTTCGGGTATTCCATAAAACTGTTCAATGACTTTAGATAAATGCTGAGTGCATTTAACATCAAAAATGATTCTTTCACCTGGGCGGCGTAACAATATTTCTTTTGCAAACAACATCAATAATCTATCGGGATAAATGATTTCACCCTTGTTGGTAACAACGCCTATTCGGTCGGCGTCACCATCAAAAGCGAGTCCAACGTCTGCGTGTTGATCTTGTACCGCTTGAATTAAGGCATTTAAATTTTCAGGAACGCTAGGATCGGGGTGATGGTTGGGAAAATTTCCATCGACATCGCAATATAATTCAATGACTTCACATCCTAATGCTTGAAAAAGATTTGGCGCAAGCATGCCTGCAATTCCATTTCCAGCATCAATGACAATTTTTAATGGGCGAGATAATTTTATTTTATTTGTGATCGTTTTTATATAATCAGAAACAATAGAATATTGTGTGTAATGATTATTTTCACTTTGCGTTAGACTAATGTTTTGATTAGAGTTTACGAGAATTTCCTGGTAAATCGCCTGGATTTTATCGCCGGAGAGCGTATTGCCGGCAATAATTATTTTTAGCCCGTTATAATTTTTTGGGTTATGACTGCCTGTTAACATTATTCCAGATTGTGATGATAATAGCTTTGTTGCAAAATATAAAACAGGAGTTGGCACAGCACCAATATCAATTACTTTGCATCCCTCATCTAATATTCCTTGCTTTAAGGCATTACTTAAAAGCGGGCCTGAAAGTCTTCCGTCTCGTGCAATGATAATTGTATTTTGCTGTTGTTGTTTTGCAATCCGTGCAATGGCTTTTGCAATGAGGGTTACATTGGATTCTGTTAGCGTTTCTCCAACAATGCCGCGAATGTCATAAGTTTTAAAAATTTCTTGAGGAATATACCCTTCGCCTTTTAAGGCGTGACTTCGTTGCAAGCTAGCCTCGGTGTTCGCGTATTTAGTTATACTCTGTACGTCTTGACTGTGCTCGTGTTTCGTCGGTTTTTGAATTGCCTTAGGCATAAATTTCATAAGAGTGCTCAAAAATGTTGATAACCAGATTTTTTAATAGTATATAATTTTTTGTTGTGTTCAGATAAATAAATTCTTAATCCTCGTTTGTTTTCTATTTTTCCAATACAGGTATATTCACAATCAATATTTCTAAGATTAAGATTTTTGGGGCCAGTAAAACAAAGTTCGTAATCATCACCCCCATAAAGACCATCTGGATGAACTAAGGGAATTTTATCTACGTAAATAGTTGCGCCAACCTTGCTTTTGGTTAATAGATGAGTTAAGTCTGCAATTAAACCATCAGAAATATCGATGGCACAAGCAGATTTTCCTCTTAATGCAAGGCCTAATTGAATGCGCGGTTCAGGTCTTGATGTAAAGTTATTTAATATAGATTTTCCAAGCTTTCCTGAAACATATATATAATCGCCAGGTTTTGCTTGATTTCTTTGTAGGGCAAATTTTTTAGGTACGAATCCATGTACTTGAATAGTAATACTTAATATTTTGCTTTTTGTTAAGTCGCCGCCAACTAAGCTTATTTTGTAATAGTGAGCAATATCTTTTAATCCTCGGGCAAATTTTTTTAACCATGTCGAATTATTGTAATTAGTTGTTAAGCTCAACGAGCATGTATACCAAGCAGGGGATGCGCCCATAGCGGCTAAATCACTTAAGTTTACAGCAAGCGATTTATGTGCAATTTCATAAGCGTCCAAATTTTTGGGGAAATGTACGCCTTCTATCAGCGTATCTATTGAGACAGCTAAAAGTTGATTTTTAGGCGGCATTAATAATGCACAGTCGTCACCGCTTCCTAAAATGATGTCTGTTCGTTTGGGCGAAATATTTTTTTGAAAATATTTTTTAATAATATCGAATTCATGCATAGTTGTGTGCCTGGTAAATAAATGAATTATACAGCTTGAATATACTTTGAGATATGCAGATGATTGAGCGAATGAAGTCAGAGCCGCGACAGTTAGGGAGCGTTCACTTACTCTATGAAGGAGTGTTAAATGCAGGGTGAAGACTGTAAAATATAGGGATATATTTTACAATCATAGGGATATGGGTTCGTCTGAACCCGCATTCAACACTCCTTTCTTCTCGCTTGCTGAATTTTGTTGCGTAAGATGAGTTAATATTTATCTGTGATTTTTAATATATATTTTTGGAAGATGGTTAAGGATTCTATTTTGTGTCTGATTCCACTATCTGCTAACGCTCCCTGGCTGTCGCGGCTCTGATATTTCGATTGGTGTATGGGATCTTTGTGCTAAAATAGCCGATTTAAATTAACCCACAGGCTTTTGGAATCAAATAGTTATGTCTGAGTTTGCCAAAGAAATTATTAACGTCAATATAGAACACGAATTAAAACAATCTTATTTAGATTATGCGATGAGCGTTATCATCGGCCGTGCTTTACCCGATGTGCGAGACGGTCTTAAACCCGTTCATAGGAGAGTACTTTATTCTATGTACGAATTAGGTAATGAATGGAACAAGGCCTATAAAAAATCTGCTCGTGTGGTAGGTGATGTTATCGGTAAATACCATCCTCATGGCGATACGCCTATCTATGATGCAATTGTGCGTTTAGCACAACCTTTCTCATTACGATATGTGTTGATTGACGGTCAGGGAAATTTTGGTTCTGTGGATGGGGATGCTCCGGCTGCAATGCGTTATACGGAAATTCGTATGGCAAAATTGACACAACTTTTGCTTGCAGATATTGATAAAGAAACTGTTAATTTTACACCCAATTATGATGAAACAGAATTGATGCCTTCAATTTTGCCCACTCGCATTCCCAATTTACTCATTAATGGATCATCAGGAATTGCAGTTGGAATGGCAACGAATATTGCGCCACATAATTTACAAGAAATCATTAATGCTTGTTTAATGTTATTGGACAATCCTCAAGCGACATTGGAAAATATTTTAACGTGTGTTTCGGGCCCTGATTTTCCAACAGGAGGTATTATTTATGGTAAGGCTGGAATTGTAGAGGCTTATCGCACAGGTCGCGGCCGAATTTTGGTTCGAGCACGTACGCATGTTGAATCCGACGATGATTCTGGTAAACAGACTATTGTTGTTACTGAACTTCCTTATCAAATTAACAAAGCAAGGCTCATTGAAAAAATTGCTGAATTAGTGAAAGACAAAAAAATTGAAGGTATAACAGGTTTGAGAGATGAATCTGATAAAGACGGCATGCGAATTGCTATTGAACTTCGAAAAGGTGAGATGTCTGATGTTGTATTAAATAATTTATTTGCACAAACACCTATGCAATCTGCATTTAATATGAACATGGTAGCACTTAGTGATAATCGTCCGCAGTTACTTTCTTTGATACAAATATTACAAGCATTTTTACAACATCGACGAGAAGTAGTGACACGCCGTACTATTTTTGAATTAAAAAAATCTCGAGAAAAAGCGCATGTCTTGGAAGGCTTAGGAATCGCATTAAGTAATATTGATGCAATGATCGCTTTGATTAAATCTTCACAAAATCCACAACTTGCCAAAGAAAAATTATTATCACAAACGTGGGCCACTGGAATAGTCTCTAAAATGTTAACGGCCAAAGGCGCTGAGTTGAGCAGGCCTGATAATCTTTCAAGAGAATATGGATTGCAGGGAGAATTCTATAAATTATCTCCAGATCAAGCACAAGCGATATTGGAATTGAGACTGCATCGCTTAACAGGCTTAGAACAAGATAAAATCTTTGCAGAATATGAAGACATTTTAACGGTAATACAAGGGTTGCTAGAAATTCTTCATAACCCTGAACGCCTGGTCAGTGTGATACGTGAAGAATTACAGGCTGTAATATTGGAATATCAAGATAGGCGTAAAACTGAAATTAGAGAGCTTGAAGCGGATCTGTGTATTGAGGATTTGATTACAGATGAGCCAATGGTTGTTACTGTTTCCAATGATGGGTATGCAAAAACTCAAGCGCTCACAGAATATCAAACTCAGCGTCGTGGTGGACGAGGCAAAATGGCAACACAAGTGAAAGATGAGGATTTTGTTGAGCATCTCGTTGTCGCAAATCGTTTAGATACTCTGTTGTTTTTCTCATCGCTTGGAAAAGTATATTGGTTAAAAGTGTATAAATTATCAGAGGCCAATAGACAATCAAAAGGGCGCCCGTTAGTAAACTTATTATCATTATCGGAAAATGAAAAGATAAGTGTTATTTTACCTGTCAAAGAATATCGTGAAGAATGTCATGTATTAATGGCTACTCAAAATGGGATCATAAAAAAAGTAAATTTAACTGCATTTTCACGTCCACGTTCAGATGGTATTATCGCAATATCACTGTTGGAAGATGATCGATTAATTGGAGCTGCAATTACTGAGGGTCCTTGTGATGTCATGTTATTTAGTGATGCCGGTAAGGCAATTCGATTTGAACAGTCAAAAATAAGAGCCTCCGGTAGAACATCGCAGGGTGTACGTGGAATTAGGCTTGCCCAGGATCAAAAAGTGATTTCTCTTGTGGTAGCAAAATCTGATGGTGCAATTTTAACTGTGACAGAAAATGGGTTTGGAAAACGTTCAAAAATTGATGATTATCGAATTACAGGTCGTGGTGGTCAAGGTATTATTTCCATTAAAACGAGTGAACGGAATGGAAAAGTGATTGGCGCTTTACAAGTATTTGCGGGCGATGAAATTATGCTGATCAGTGATAAAGGCACTTTAGTTCGTTTAGCATCTGATGAAATTTCATTAATTGGTAGAAATTCTCAAGGTGTAAAATTAATTAACCTTGATAAAGGATGCAAATTAGTAGCAGTTGAAAGAGCTAACGATACTCAAGAAGCCGGAGAAGCACTAGATGACGTTCCATAGAGCCTATAATTTTTGTGCGGGCCCCGCAACTATTCCTGAAGTTGTATTGGAACGAGTAAGAGAAGAATTATTAAATTGGAAAGGCAGAGGGTCATCTTTTATGGAAATCAGTCATCGCAGCACTGATTTTCTTAAGCTTGTATTTGAACCCGCAAGAGAAAATTTAAAGAAATTACTCAATATTCCAGAAGATTATCATATTTTATTTATAACTACAGGAACAAGCCATCAATTTGCGATGGTTCCATTAAATTTTTTAAATCTTAAACCACACAAATCTGCTGATTATTTGCATACGGGTGTATGGTCTGGAAAAGCTATCAATGAAGCTAAAAGATATGGAAATATCAATGTCGCTTTAAGTACAGAAAATAACCGATTTACGAAAATGTGTTCACCAAATGAATTGAAACTTGATTCAAATGCTTCATATTTACATTACACACCCAATGAAACTATCCATGGGTTTCAGTTTCATACTATTCCAGAAACTCATAATGTTCCAATCATAGCGGATATGTCGTCAGAAATATTATCTCGCCCGATAGAGGTTTCTCGTTATGGAATGATTTATGCAGGTACTCAGAAAAATATTGGGCCTTCAGGGTTAACTATTGCGATCATTCATAAAAACATGGCAGGTTTTGCTAACGCATTAACACCTACGTTGTACCAATACCAAACTTATATTGACTCTGGGTCGTTATATCATACACCCAATACATTTGGCATTTATATGGCTGGATGCATATTTGAATGGTTGTTAAATCTGGGTGGAATATCAGAAATTGCTAAAATAAATCAACGAAAATCACAAAAATTATATGATGCCATTGACCATTCTTCTTTTTATCGAAATCCAGTACAAAAAGAATTTCGCTCACAAATGAATGTTATTTATTATTTACCCACCGTTGAATTGGATCAGCTCTTTGTAAAAGAAGCGCAAAATAATCACTTGATTAACTTAAAAGGCCATAAATCCATAGGTGGCATTAGAGCAAGTATCTACAATGCTATGCCGGAAAAAGGTGTGGATGTATTAATAGAATTTATGCAGGAATTTGAAAGAAAATATGGGTAAATCATTTCCAGTCATCACTATTGATGGTCCGGCGGGTTCAGGTAAGGGCTCAATAGGCCACTTGCTTGCAAAACGGCTGAATTGGCATTTTTTGGATAGCGGTGCAATTTATCGCGTGCTTGCATTTTTGTCTTCTCAAAAGAAAATTGCTGAGGATGATAGTTCAGCTTTAGTAATGCTTGCAGAGAAGATGGAAATAACCTTTACAAATGAACAGCAAGTGATTGCGGATCATCAAGTCGTTACAGAGTCCATTCGTACAGAGGAATGCACAAAACGTGCTTCACGCATTTCTCAAAATGCACAAGTTCGAGAGACGTTGTTGACAAAACTTCGCGATTTTCAAAAAAGCCCCGGGTTAGTCGCTGATGGAAGAGATATGGGCACGGTGGTATTTCCGCATGCACAATTAAAGATTTTTTTAGTCGCTTCAGCAGAGGAAAGGGCAAAAAGACGCTATTTACAGTTGCAAGAAAAAAACAGTAATGTTAGCCTTGAGCGCGTTTTATCTGAACTTATTGAACGTGACAAGCGTGACACTGAAAGAAATGTTGCTCCTTTAGTGCCCGCAAAAGATGCTTTTGTAATAGATACAACATACTTATCTATTGTAGAAGTGATGGAAAAAATAATATCAGAAGTTCAGAGTCGTATTTTTATGGGTGAGCAGTTTTAGTTGATAAAATTGCTTTTTTATTAACATTTGAGTTGTATGTATATTATAGAGTAAATATTCATGATAGAAAGTTTTGCAGAATTATTTGAAGAGAGTCTTAGTAAACAAGAAATGCGTCCGGGCACAATTTTGAAGGGCGAAATAACTGCCATCAAAGATGACAATGTTCATGTGAATGTCGGTTTAAAATCTGAAGGAGTTATTCCCATAACTCAATTTAAAAATGAAGATGGATCGCTCACCATTCAGATTGGCGACAGAATAGATGTCGTGCTTGAAGCCGTAGATGACAGCTTTGGAGAAACCAGGCTTTCTCGTGAAAAAGCAAAACGTCAAGAAGCATGGACAACATTGCGTGAAGCGTTTGAAGCTGGTCAAATAATTACTGGTATTGTTAATGGTAAAGTCAAAGGTGGATTTACAGTTGAAATTGGGCCTATCAGAGCATTTTTGCCAGGTTCTTTAATTGATGTAAAACCTGTCAAAGATACAAATTATATTGAAGGTAAAACACTAGAATTTAAAATTATCAAATTAGATCAAAAACGGAATAATGTTGTTGTCTCCAGAAGAGCTGCAATTCTTTCTGAAGAAGGTGGTGAACATGGCGCTCTACTTGAAAAATTACAAGAAGGTCAAATTATTACAGGAACTGTGAAAAACTTAACAGATTACGGTGCTTTCGTTGATCTAGGTGGGTTAGATGGATTGTTACACATCACAGATATCGCTTGGAAACGTGTTAAGCATCCTGCAGATGTATTAACTATTGGTCAAGAAGTGAGAGTTAAAATTCTCAAATTTGACGCGGACAAAATGCGTGTATCACTTGGTATGAAACAGTTAGGCAGCGATCCTTGGGCTGAATTAGCACAACGATATCCTAAAGGCACACGATTAACAGGCAAAGTGACGAACATTACAGATTATGGATGCTTTGTTGAAATTGAAACTGGGGTGGAAGGGCTCGTTCACGTTTCAGAAATGGATTGGACCAACAAAAATATTCATCCGGCTAAAGTGGTTCAGTTAGGTGAAGAAGTTGAGGTAATGGTATTAGAAATCGATCAAGAACGCAGACGTATATCATTAGGGATCAAACAGTGTAAAGATAATCCATGGGAAACTTTTGCGAAAGAGTATTCCAAGGGTGACATTGTTGTTGGAAAAATTAAATCTATTACAGACTTTGGATTGTTTGTCGGTCTTGATGGAAATATTGATGGACTTGTACATTTGTCTGATATTTCAGCGAATAAACCGGGCGAAGAAGTTATTCGGCAATACAAGAAAGGTGATGAAGTTAAAGCGGTTGTATTGGCAGTGGATGCAGAACGTGAACGTATCTCGTTAGGCATTAAACAACTTGAAGGTTCAAGTGGTGAATCGGAAGACGGCGATTCATTTTCTCAATATGTATCTGCTAACAAAAAAGGAGCTATTGTTTCAGGTGTTGTTAAGGAAGTTGATTCCAAAGGTGCTAAAGTTGAATTGGCTGAAGGTATAGAAGGTTATGTGAGAGCCAATGAAATTAGCCGAGAAAAGATTGAAAATATTCACGATCACTTAAAAGAAGGCGACACTATCGAAGCTAAAATCATCAATATTGATCGTAAATCTCAGTCTATATCATTATCGATAAAGGCAAAAGACGTTCATGAAGAAGCGCAAGTGTTACAAGCGTATTCTAAGAAGAATGAGCCTATATCAACATTGGGTGATTTATTAAAAGAGAAGTTAGAAAATAATCAGAAAGAATAGTAGTAATTAGGAATGTGCCCCCCCTTTAAGGGGGGGGCAGCGCAAAGAACTGGGGGATTTTATGCGTATTTTAGGATTCATATTTTTCCTATTAATATTGTTTCTAGGTGCAACGTTTGCAGTCATGAATGCCCAAGTGGTCACCATTAATTATTACATTGGAACCAATAGATTACCTTTATCGTTACTGCTCGTTATCATTTTGGGTGTCGGCGGCGTAATTGGCTGGTTGGCTGGTTTTTGGATGTGGGTAAGACTTAAAGCTGAAAATGTAAAAAGCAATTTTCGCATCAAATCTCTTGAAAAAGAATTAAGTCATTTACGTACACATCCTGTTAACGAATCTCACTAAGAAATGATGTCCACACTTTTTTTGTTACTGATAATTGGAATTTCAGTAGCAGTTGGGTGTTATGTAGGACAAAAACATTTAGTGGATTTGGGTGAATATCAACCACAGTTTTCAAAAGATTATTTTAAAGGATTAAATTTTTTATTAAATGAGCAACCCGATAAAGCGGTTGATATCTTCACAAAATTATTACAGGTAGATTCTGATACTGTTGAAACTCATCTTGCATTGGGAAGTTTATTTCGAAAACGAGGTGAAATTGGCCGCGCAATTAAAATTCATCAAAATTTAATCGCAAGACCGAAACTTCCTAAACAGCAACGTATGTCAGCATTAGTTGCATTAGGGAAAGATTATTTACAAGCAGGTTTAGTCGATAGAGCTGAAAAATTATTTTTAGAAATTACAAGCCTGGGCGATGATCCTCATATCAGTCTTCAATATTTGTTATCTATTTATCAACAACAAAAAAATTGGGAGTCTGCAATTAAAGTTGCCAAACAATTAAAAGCTTTATCTTCGCCTTTATTGACGATAGAAATTGCACACTATTATTGCGAATTAGCTCAACAGAAAATTATTCATCAGGATGTCGAGAATGCATTGAAATTATTAAAACTAGCATTGAAACAAGATCCAGACTGTGTTCGTGCTATCTTGCTCACGTCGAGCATTTATTTTGAACAAAAAGAATATAAAAAAGCAATTAAATCAGTTCAATCGCTATTACAACAAGATAAAGTTTTATTTTCAGAAGGGTTGAAAATATTTTATTTATCTTACCGTGAGTTAGATTTAGAATCTCGATGTGTTGAATTATTAAAAGATGAATTTCAATCTGTCTCTAATATAGATGTGGCTTTATATATTACAGATTATTATAAAAATCAAAACGGCGAAGATAATATACAATTAGCATTTCGCTATTTAAGCCAATATTTACAAAATTTTCCTTCTTTAAAAGGGTTGATTTATTTAATCGACTTGAAAACAATTTCTGAAAACAAGAATTTTGATATTTTAAAAAAAATTATCGAAGCCATGCTCAAAACAATGTCACGATATCGATGTAGCCAATGTGGCTTTAAAACAAATCAATTGATTTGGTTATGTCCAGGATGTAAAGAGTGGAGTGTTATAAAACCTGTAAATTACTAGGTGAATTCCTAATTATTTTTTTAAAATGGACAATAAGGCAATCGAAATAAAACTTTTGAGAATTCAAGGAAAATATTGAATAATTGCGAAGCGCTCACTTCCCCGCACTAAATTGCAGAGGAAGTGATTGTCTTTTAGACCTTTATATTGTAAAACCCCAAACTAAGGTTTGAATGAACACGTTAACGTTGAATTTGTGCTAATTTATTTCCGCTAAAGTATAACGTCAGTTGTTTATGTTGTGTTAATTTATTCTTCTCATATTGCGAATATACATAATGCCAGGTATTTGGAGAGAGTGGAGTATCTAATACTGGAGAACCTAAAATATTTTTTACTTGTTCTTTTGTCATGCCTAATTTTAATTCACTCACAGAATAGGGATTAATGACATTGCCTTGAGAATAAGTCGGATGATATAAAAAAGGATACCAACCATTATTTCCACAACCGGATAATCCAATTGATGTTAATGATAAACCCAAAATAACTGCAGATAGTTTAGATGTCTTCATCGTGAGGATCCTTGTTGGTGTCTGTAAAAGAAGATTTCATACCAGGCGGTTGTGCCGTGGTTGAAAATGGATTTGGATTAAAACCGCTTGAGGATGATGTTGTCGTTGTCGATGATAGCGCTGATGGCTGTGTAAAATCAGCTGAAACTATTTTGTCGACAAGCATGTCATCTTCCCGTAATAAATATTCTGTGCCAACTTTTAATTGATTATCATTTTTAGCTTTATATTTCATAAATTCAGTAGCGTCAGTTTTATCGCTAAATGTAGCAATAAGCTTTTCACTGGTTTGAGAAAATTTTCTAATCAATTCGTATGTTAGTGACACGATAACTCCCTCCCTATAACTTTTTATAAATGACATTTAATCATTATTAAGATTTGGAAGCAATAGCAATATTCTCTTGTTTTGACAGGGTTCGTGTATGTTTAAAAATCAACGCGATCAGAGTCGAAACGTATGGGAAAAATAACTAAGCAGGTTTGCATTTGTTTAATACAAAATTTAACAACAACAGTAATGGCCTTCCAGTTGCGCCTTTATCTTTTCCTGACACCCATGCAGAACCAGCAATATCAATGTGTGCCCAAGGATAATTTTGTGTAAATTGGCTCAAGAAACAGCCTGCAATGATGGTTTTAGCTCCTGCATCAGCATGTATGTTGGGCAAATCGGCAAAGTTACTTTTTAACATGTCTTGGTATTCATCAAAAAGAGGTAATTGCCAAGTACGTTCATTGCAATCTTCACTAGACTCTAATAATTCAGTGATGAGAGTTTGGTGATTGCCCATTAATGCGTTGCACACATTTCCAAAGGTCATGATCGCAGCTCCAGTTAAAGTTGCAAGGTCAATAACTGCTTGGGGTGAAAATTTTTCAGCATAGGTGAGTGTATCGCATAAAATCAGCCGGCCTTCTGCATCGGTATTTAAAATTTCAATGGTTTTTCCAGAAAGGCTTGTTACAATATCGCCTGGTCGTGATGCTCGGCTTCCAGGCATGTTTTCAGCACAGGGTGCCAACCCTACAACGTTGATTGGAAGTTTTAATTCTGCAATGGTTTGCATTAATCCGATAACAGTTGCTGCACCACACATGTCATATTTCATTTCATCCATTTGTGCACTTGGTTTTATACATGTTCCCCCGGTATCAAAAGTAATACCTTTTCCAACAAAAACATAAGGTTTTTGCGAGTTTTGTACGCCTTGATATTCTATGCATATTAATTTTGCTGGATTTTGTGAACCTTGGGATACTGAAAGCAAAGTATTCATCCCAATTTTTTTCATTTCTTGCTCATCTAATATTGTTGTTTTGAGCGATTGATATTCTTTTGATAATTGTGTCGCCGTATCAGCAAGATAACTTGGCGTACAAATATTAGCAGGCATGTTGCTAAGATTTTTAACCAATGTTAGTCCTTTTATAAGGGCTTGTGCTTGTGTGAGCCCTTCATGCTCTTCTTTTTCATTGAGTTCAATAAAAAGTGTTTTTTCCATTTCATTATTTTTTTTAAACGAATAAAATTTGGATCCAATTAATTGTGCTGCATGAAAAACTTTCCATGAGTTTTGTTTATGTTGAACCGTAAGTTCGTTCACAAAAGCAAGGTAAATCTTGGGTAATTTAATTTGAGTAATAGCATCCGCTATTTTTTGGAGGATTTTTTGAAATTGACGACTATTAAGCTCATTTTTTTTCCCGCAATTTACCCATAATACTTGACCTTCCAGTTGAGGAAGACAAGGGATATAAAGACATCCGCCCAACTCTTCGGGAAAGCTTTTAAGTTTAAAAAGCTCGTTTAACGTACCTCCTGACATTGAATTTACCTTCTGGGCCAATAGGGTGTGCGTTCCATCTGAATAACTGCCTACCACATAGCAAGTTTCTTTTGTAAATTCTGGTTGGTTTTGAGATTGTATTTGCATCAAACTTCTCCGATAATAAATAGTTAACAAATCGGAAATGAGTTTACCATTAAATGACTATTTTTAAATATATTGCTAAAGAAGTATTTTATATTTTCGGCATCACAAGTAGTATTTTATTACTTCTGGTATTAAGCAATCAGTTTGCTCGATACCTTAGCCTTGCGGCATCCGGTAAATTATTGGGGTTTCAATTGATTCATTTAATTTTTCTTGAGATACCGCAATTACTCAGTTTAATTTTTCCTATGGCAATTTTTTTAAGCATTCTAATTTCTTATAGTCGATTACACTCTGATAATGAAATGCTAGTACTCAGTGCAAGTGGTTTTAGCCAAAAACAGCTGTTAAAAATTACACTAACACTTGCGATGTTTGTTGCAATACCTGTCATGATGTTTACAGTATGGTTAAATCCGGTTGTTGCGGATGACAGGGATAAATTGCTAGCAGAAATAAGTGCAACCTCAATTTTAAAAACACTTCAACCCGGAAGGTTTCAACAAGGAAGTAATGGAAACCAAATTTTTTATATTGAAAAAATATCGAGTGATAGAAAATCCCTTAATAATATTTTCATCGCTCAGCGTAGGGATGATAATAGTTGGTCAGTGATGCACGCAAATTCGGGTTATTATTCTCTTGATGCAAAAACCAAAGAAAATTTTGCTGTCGCGCAAAATGGTTTACGGTATGAGGGAGTACCAGGTGAGAAAAATTTTACAATATATCAATTCGGCGAATATGGAATTAGATTAAATACGCCAGTTTCTTATGTCAAAAATACTGAAATCGACAGTGTTTCTACCTCTGAATTATTTAAAAAACAACAAAATGCCAACAAAGAATTTAATTATGCCGCAGAATTGGAATGGAGACTTTCTTTACCTTTAAGCGTGTTAGTGTTGTCATTTTTAGCGTCAACTTTAAGCTATGTTCCACCCAGAGGCGGTCGATTTTCTAAATTAATACCGGCGATATTAATTTATATTGTATACGCCAATTTTTTAATTGCCGGCCAAGATTGGATAAGCAACGGTCAGTTATCTCCTTGGTTGGGATTATGGATTATGCACTTATTTATGATTATACTGGGAGTTTGTTTATACGCTTATCGTGAAAATTTATATAAAAAATATTGGGGCCTTATATGGAAATCATAAATAAATACATTGGAGTTTCCGTTATAAAATCAACTCTATTAGTTTTGTTGGTTTTAGTTGGGCTTGAGAGCTTCATATTATTTGCAACTCAGTTAAACAGTATTGGAAAAGGTTCTTATACTGTTTTTCAAGCAATTATGTATGTGTTGCTCATCCTTCCACAAGAAACTTATCAGCTTTTTCCTATGGCAGCATTGATGGGTGTTTTATTTGGATTAAGTTTATTGTCGCATCATAGTGAATTAGTGGTGATGCGAGCATCAGGTATTTCACCTTTGAAAATTCTCAAGGCATCACTTCAAGCAGGATTAATGCTTGTGATCGTCATGAGTTTAATCGGAGAAGGCATTGGCCCGATCGGAAAATCTATTGCGGAGAAGCGAAAGCTTATTCAAACGAGTACAGAAAGAGCGTTAAAAACTGACGAAGGATTGTGGTTAATACAAAACCAGAATTTTTATCACATCAAAACAATTTATTCTAAAAATCATATTGCTGATATTAGCCGTTATGAATTTGATCAGGGAAAATTACTTAACGCAAGTTTTGCAAAAGATGGTTATTACCAAGAAAATCGGGATGATTGGGAAGTAAGCGACATCAGTCAAAGTCAATTTTCAGATGAACGAGTGACTTCGCAAAAAATTAAAACAGCTTATTGGGACTTGGCCATCGATCCTCATTTACTAAGAATTTCACGCAGTCTTCCTCAAGAAATGTCTCTCAAACAATTATCTGATTTTTTAGAGTATCAGCATGCTAATCATTTATCTGGCAGCGGTAATGAAATAGTATTTTGGCAAAGGTTGTTTCAGCCTCTGGCTTCATTATTAATGATGTTTTTAGCCATTCCTTTTATTTTTGGCCCGTTGAGATCGGCAAATATGAGTTTAAGATTGCTGTGGGGAATTATTATCGGGTTTGTTTTTTATTTGTTTAATCAACTTTTTCCGCCCTTAAGCGAAGTGTTGAATTTTCCGCCAGTTTTTGCTGCACTTTCACCTATTATTATTTTTAGCATTGTGGGTGTTTATTTTATGAAAAGAATTCACTAACTCATGTTACGCAGAGAGTGCACAAGAGGACAAAGGAATCATCGTTCAGACGAACCCATATCCCTATGATCGTAAAATATATCCCTATATTTAACGGTCTTCACGATGGTTTCCTTTGTCCTCTTTAACTATCTCTTTATAAAAAGGAAAACAATCGAAAAAAAGAAAACCGTAAAAGACAAGGAAGTCTTTTACGATCACACGGACGTGGGTTCGTTTTCGTTTTTCAATTGTTTTCCTTTTAACTAATCGATGCGTAACATGAGTGAGTAAATAACTTAAGAAATCTAAATTATATGCAGGTTTTGTAATATTAACTTTAGGACTAATATCGATACAACAATAAGAAAAAGCGGGCGAATAAATTTTGCGCCAAAGTAAATTGCACATCTTGAACCGAGTTGAGCGCCAATAAAAAGCCCTGCTCCCATTACTGCACCCACAGAGTAATTTATATCGTGTAATCCCATAAACACAATTAATGCAGATAAATTACTCATAAAATTCATGACTCGTGCGACACCTGATGCGCTTAACATATCAATCTTATAAATACTCATAGCCAGTGTTGTCCAAAAACTTCCTGTTCCTGGGCCTAGGAATCCATCATAAAAGCCTAATAATCCCCCCATAAAAAGGCTCGATTTTTGAGGTGGTTTGAAGTTGTTGTTCAAAAAGCCTTCATTGTTTAATTTAGGTGCAAAAAAACTGATATAAATAATAACGAATATTATTAATATAGGTAAGAACTCTAATAAGAATTTTGCAGATATGATTTGATTAAGTAAAACTCCAACAACACCACCCAAACCGCACGCGATTAAACCTGTTTGCCATAAAATAGGATTAAAGATTTTTTTCTGTATGAAGATTCTGGCTGCATTAAATGACCCGCATGTTGCAGCAAGCTTGTTTGTTCCTAAGGTGATATGAGGCGGAATTCCTGCCATTAATAAAGCTGGAACCGTAATCAGCCCGCCGCCGCCTGCGATGCTGTCAACGAATCCGCCGAGAAATCCTGTTGAAGATAAAAATAACAAAGTTTTGAAAGAAATCATCATACATCTCTACTTGTGTCTATTTTATCCTAAATGACTTAACTAACGCAAAATTAAAAGGTTTTTTCAGGTTTTAGTAAAATAAACAATCTCACTTGGGATTATTTTTTCCTGTGAGCAACATTCATTTTTTCGCGAGCAGGTTCTTCAGTTTCGTCATTTTGACTGCTTTTGTTCAGTATCACTTTGCGAGTATTTTTAGTTTGCCTATTGAGGTCTCTTGATTCAGATGCTACAACAGCGTCTTCGGCCTCGCCATGAACTTCATTTGCTTTTTGATAGAGTATTTTAACTTCATTGTAGTTAGTTCCAAAAATCTTTTGAGCCTGAGCGACGCTCATTTTTCTTAATTTAGCCAGAGAAATTGTACCGCAGCTGCGTGTTTCTACGCTGCTTAAAAAATCACGCAACGCTTCTTTTGAAGCCTTTAAATAATATTTTTCACAATCTGGCGAATGAGCTTCTCTGAGATTTTTATGTTTAAATAATGCTAGTCCTAGCTTACCATCATTCCAATCAGGGTCTGCATTATTTATTATAAACTGATGTAATTCATTCACGGAAATAGATATTTCGTCGACTTCTATTTCACTGTCATCGGAAGAATCAGATAAACTAACAGTGTTTTTTCTGTTTAAAGAACAAGGCCGGTTAGGACTTGAAAATAATCCAAGAGAAGTATGAGCAGTTGGTTTAGAATTAGATTTCCATGAAAACTCGCTTTTAATCTCAGTTTCTAAATTACTATTATTTGTAACCGTATTTTCCATGGCAACATTTTGATGGTTATTGCTAGCATTTGAATTCAAGCGTGACAAGATAGACGTAAAAGTTGAAGAAGAAGGTGAAGCTGTTTTATCAGGTTTGATGTGTATAGAAATGTTTTCGTTGTTAGAGGGGACTTCAAAATCAATATCCATACAGCTAATGATATTTGGTTGATTCTGTTGAATTTCGCTGATTTCTTGTGGAGATCTATCTTCAGTTTCTACTTCGTTTACCTCCTCGTCTTTTTGTGTTTTTCGTTTTTTTCTTCTATTTGAAAGCTTATGATGTTTATTCCTAGAGCGCTTTTTTTTCTTTTTTGTTTTTTCTTTTATTTTATCGTCTTCTTCTTCTTCTTTATCATCTTCGTTATTTTCTTTGTGAAAAGCTGTATCTAAATTCATCACATTGATATCATTTTTCTCTTTTGCATTTGAAGAGGAATTATTCGAATTAGTATTTGAATTGATTGAAGCTCCTTGTGTTAATGGCATTGGCAGAGTGTCTGAAACAGGCAAAGTTTGCAATGAGTCTGTTGGAAATTCATCTGGTGTTAAAGAATCGCCTTCTTCATTATAGTAATACTCTTCTGTTATCTCATCAGGAGAAATAATATCAGTCGATGAAGGGTTAGATTCAAAATCTTTGGTGGCATTTGAAATGGGTTTAATTAAACTAGGATCTAATTCTTTAAAATACTTAATCATCGTTTCATTCTTATAAGCTTCTGCCATCGCTAACGGATTTTCATAATGCTCATAATTTTTGTTTCCTAAGGGACCCAGATCGGCTTGGGCTTTTTCTACCAGTAATTTAACAGCTTCAAAATAATTATGCACAATTGCAAAAAAGAGTGCTGATTTTCCATATTGTTTTGTCTTTATGTTGACATTTGAAGAATTGATTTTATTGTTTTTTATACAATAGTCTATTACGAGGCATATCGTATTTTGATCATGACCGTTATTTAAAAGTACTATCAATGGTGTCGTTTCTTTGGCACTATTTTTTGCATAGTTTTTATTCATGTCTGCACCCAGTTCAAGTAATTTTATAATGATTTCTGCGTCTCCATTTTTTGTTGCGAAGTGAAGCAATGTTCTTAGGCCCGCGCCATATTTAAAATAAGCATTAATGTTTATTTTATATTGATGAAATTTTTCTAATAAGTATAACGTACGCTTTTTTTTATCTTTTTGTTGAATAGCGTATAAGAGCATTTTGATATAGTCTTTAACATCTCTAATGGCGGGTTCCTCTAAATAGGAAGCTTCCAACTTCTCAAAAAAGTTGATTATCTCCTTGTTCTTTGTTTTTTTTGCTAATTCAGCGGCATTCCAGTTTTTTTTATCTTTTCTTTTTATGTTATAGATACGAGCGCAATATTTAATCAAAAGTTTTATAATTTCTAGGCGATTTTTTATACCCTTATGTTCTATGGTATAAGCCAACGGGCTTCCTAAGCGATCATGCAGAATATTGACTTTAGCACGATTTTTAAGAAGACATTCTATGATCTCTAAATTTCCACATTGAATGGCATAATATAAGGCAGTATATCTTCTGTTTTGGTTTTTTGATTTGATTAAATCAACTTCTGCACCTATTTCGATGAGCGCTTGTACAACTTTAACAAACCCGCGTTTGGTCGCTATCATTATAGGGGAAAGTGATGGCTTATCGACCTCATAAAATTGATTAATATATTCTTTAGCATCAGAATTATTTTCAAGTAATTTAAGCAGCGAATTTTCTGAATCATGTCGCATGGCTCGGCAAAACTCGTTAGCAGATGATTCGCTGCTCATTTCTGTCTTTTCTTCGGAAGATTCATTTTCACTCGCATCTTTATTTTTTGAATTTCGCGAATTTATTGATACTTTTTGTTTTTTCCGAGGTTTTTCATCATCCGGTCTTTCAGCTTTTCTTTTTAACGTTGACTCTTTTGTAAGTTCAGCTTTTTTTAAAGTTTCCAATATTCTATTAATGGTATTTTTTCTAATTTGCCTCTTAAAAGGGAGCTTTAGCTCCAAATCATTAACAGTAGTTGGATTGTTTTCGAGTTCGTTTTGCAACTTATCCTGGCGATTAATGAGATATTCACAGAAATCGCCCGCAGTTATGTCAACTTTATTTTTCTGAATTATCGCGACGTGCAAATTTTTTGCATTCTCTATCCAATTGTCTCCAAAATTAATGAAAAGATTCGCTTTTCCATCTTTAATTATTTGAGCAATTCTGTCTGTTTTATCAGGATAATTTTTTACATAATTCGATGCTTCATGATCTGAAATCGATTTTTCATTTGCTGTTGTATCTCTTGATAATGCCTTTCCCATCCATTTTATCAGCTGTTTTTTTGTAAAATTTGAATTTTTAGATACTTTGAGCCTGATGAAACCGTTTTTTGAAATTCTATATACATTATCGAGATGTTCTGAAAAAAATTGTCTATTGCTCTCTAAATAAACGGCAAGGTTTTTAGTATCCACACCATCATCATTTTTTTTGACGGCAACGAGAAGGAGGGTCGAATCGTCAGAAGAAAAATCGGTTTTTTTAAAATTAACATAATGATCTAACCCCTTTTCTGGAATCAGCTTGCGTAAGTCCGGCTTATTTTTTATACGAGAAGTTTTTACAGGTTTATTTTTCGGTCGTTCATCATTCATAATTTTCTTTTTCCCATTGTAGTTTAAAATAGTCTACAGTGCATGAAGTCTGGAACATTAGCATAAAAAGCCTGAATATGGTTAATTTTATTTTTAACTTATGCTGGGCCATTGATTCATTAGAGAAACCGTCAAATAGTATATTAAAAATGACTACGTGGATTCAATTGTAAATGATGGCTAAATCATGTATAACTCTGGAGATTATGGGCGTAGTATGATTAACGTAGATGAGTATTTTAACTGAACAAGACACTGTTACCATCCGATTTGCAGGAGATTCCGGAGATGGAATTCAACTTGCTGGCGGGCAATTGACGACCACCTCAGCCATTATTGGCAATGATGTGCATACATTCCCCGACTTTCCTGCTGAAATTCGAGCACCTGCGGGAACATTACCCGGTGTATCCGGATTTCAAATCAGCTTTTCTTCAAAAGAAATTTATACCGCAGGCGATGCTTTACACGCATTAGTAGCGATGAATCCCGCGGCCTTGAAAATAAACTTGAAAGATTTAGAGAAAAATGGGTTGATTGTTTTAAATCAAAACAGTTTCAATGAGAAAGAGTTAAAAAAAGCACATTATCAATCTGATCCGCTATCATCAGGTGAATTGCAAGATTACCGAGTATTTGCATTGCCCATTAGTGAACTCACATTGAATGCTGTAAAAAATTTAGGATTAACACATTCTCAAGCAATGAAGTGTAAAAATATGTTCGCTTTGGGAATTATATACTGGCTTTATTCCAGACCATTAGACACTACATTAGGATGGTTGGAGAAAAAATTCGCTCATAAAAAGAATATTCTTGAAGCAAATCAAGCAGCACTTAAAGCTGGATATAATTATGCATTAACTGTAGATCTATTCACTGAACGCTACATTATTAGAAAAGCAGAATTATCTCCTGGAGTCTATCAACAACTCACTGGCAACGAAGCATTTGCAAAAGCGTGTGCTGTTATTGCTTTAAAAAGCGAGTGTCCTTTTTTACTATCCGGATATCCTATAACACCTGCATCAACAGTATTACAATATGTTGCAAAATACGCACAACTTGTTCCCACGATGAGAGTTTTTCAAGCAGAAGATGAAATTGCTGCAATGTCTGCAGTTGTTGGAGCAGCGTTTGGCGGCGGAATTTCTATGACGGTGACAAGCGGCCCTGGATTCGATTTAAAAAGTGAGGCGTTGGGACTTGCCGTGATGACCGAACTTCCTTGTATTGTTATTGATGTACAACGTTCAGGCCCCTCAACTGGGATGCCTACTAAAACAGAACAATCGGACTTGCTCATGGCAATGTTTGGCAGGCATGGTGAATCTCCAATACCAATATTATGTCCTCAGAGTCCGGGAGATTGTTTTCATATATTAATTGAAGCGGTACAAATCGCTACAACATACATGACTCCTGTAATTGTATTAAGCGATGGATATTTAGCGACAAGCGCAGAACCTTGGAAAATCCCAGAATCGAATCAAATACCGGACTTAAAACCACAATTTTCAAAAACTGAATTTACCCATATAAGAAACACTGAAACATTAGCAAAATCTTGGGTAAAACCCGGCACAAAAAACCTTGAATATCGATTGGGTGGATTAGAAAAAGATGTGAACACTGGAAATATTAGTTATGATCCACTCAATCATCATAAAATGATTGAATTGCGCGCAAGTAAAATTGCTAATATTAAAATTCCTGATGTAAAAGTATGGGGAAAATCTTCAGGAAAACTATTGGTGATTAGCTGGGGTAGCACTTATGGTGCTGTTTTTACAGCGTTAGAAAACCTCAAAGCACAAGGAGTACATGATATTAGCTTTGCACATTTAAGAAATTTAAATCCATTGCCAAAAAATCTTGAAAGTGTGATGAAGTCTTTTGATAAAATTTTAGTGCCAGAATTAAATTTAGGGCAATTATCAACTCTGCTAAGAGCAAAATATTTGATGGATGTAAAATCATTTTCAAAAGTTACGGGAAGACCATTTCTAGTTCAAGAATTACAACATAAAATATTGGAGTATTTGCAATCATGAATCTGACAAGAACTGATTTTATCACTGATCAAGAAGTCAGATGGTGTCCAGGTTGTGGAGACTATGCCATTCTTTCCGCATTGCAGCGCACATTTCCTGAATTAGGAATTCCAAGAGAAAATATTGTATTTATATCGGGCATCGGATGTTCAGGCAGGTTTCCCTATTATATGAACACCTACGGTTTTCATACGATACATGGAAGGGCGCCTGCTATTGCTTCAGGGTTGAAGTTAGTGAGACCAGATTTATCCGTTTGGGTAATAACAGGTGATGGTGATGGATTGAGTATTGGTGCAAACCACTTATTGCATTTATTAAGACGAAATTTTGATATCAAAGTTTTATTATTTAACAATCAAATATATGGTTTAACAAAAGGCCAATATTCTCCTACATCAGAAAGGGGAAAAATAACCACCACAACTCCTGGTGGGTCTATTGATTCTCCTATTAATCCAATCGCGTTTGCTTTAACTGCCGGAGCAACGTTTGTTGCAAGAGTATTAGATATTGATGCGAAAAACTTAAATACACTTATAAAAAAAGCTGCTGCACACAAAGGCTCAACATTTATTGAAATTTATCAAAATTGTAATATTTTCAACGATGGTGCTTTTTCGCATTTAAGCGATAAAGCATTGAGAGATCAAAATACCCGTTACTTTCAAGAAGGTTGTGAGGATTTATCAAAAGCGTTCGAGCGTGCCCATACGTTACATCCAGTCCCAATGGGTATCTTTAGAGAAGTGAGTAAACCTGTTTACGAAGAGCAATTGAATGCTCAAAATAATCAAATACAATCTGAAAACCTTGCATCTTCTGAAAATTTAAATAAAATACTACATACCGGACATACATGGAGTGTTTCATAAGTCTTTGTTTTTATTACATCTTTGGAGAAACGTATGAATTCTAGAATTACATTTGTAATGATGATGTTAGCAGGTTTAGTTTCAGCAAGCTTTCTATCTGCTTGTACTCCTGATATATCAGCAGGAAGTTACACAACAAATCAAATTGGGCAAGCTGCGCCTACAATGACAGGTAGAATCATTGCTGCGACACCTATTAAAGTTTCAAATAGTGGGGCAGGTGTAGGTACTGTTGCAGGTGCTCTTGCGGGGGGTATTGCAGGATCTGCCATTGGCGGCGGTACAAGAGCGAATGCTTTAGGCGCCGTAGGTGGTGCTGTACTGGGTGGAGTAATTGGTAATTACGCAGAACAAAATCTTTCCACTCAAACCGGCATGCAATATTCGGTGAAATTAAGAAGCGGTCGAATTTATACGGTGACACAAGGGATGAATCCGGTTTTAGCAGTTGGTCAACGAGTGATGGTTATATTTAGTAATCCAGCAAAAGTCGTTGCATTGTATTAAGCAGCAAAAGCACGCCCCCTTTATTACTAAGGGGGCAGCTGTAAATCGAAAATTTCAAACTTTTCTCTATCACTCCTTCCGGGTATTCAATTAAACAAGAAAAATTAAGCAAAACTTAAGCCGCTGATGCTATATTGATATTAAGGAATTAGAGGTATTTATGTATGAATGATCAAGACAATTCACCGCAAAAAAATAGTGCGTTGAAAAAACTGCTCGATAATTTGCTTGTACAATTTAAAAATGGTGAAAAAGATAAGGTCATTATAACCTTGGCCAAACTTATCAAAAAAACAGATGAGTTGAATAAACCAGGTGCTAAATTGGAGATCATCAAATTTGTTAATGAAAACCCTGAAATTCAAGCTCACTTTTATGATGTGCAGCAACAAAAGTTGGCACAGACAAATAGCAAACCTTTACCTACATGTAAAGAAATTACTCTTCCATTTTTGCCCTCACAAGTGAATATTCAGCATATTTATCCAAATGGAAAATTATTGTCAGACAGTCAAATTGATAAAATTAAAAAATTAGACGCTATGCTAATAATCAAGGGTAAAGGAAAAGATCGTTATAGTAAAAAAGAACTTAATACCGATTACAGTATAATAAAAATAAATGACCAATATTTTGCTATTTATACAACACTAGGTGAGGGTGGAAAAGGAAAAGCAAAATTAATGCAAAATTTAGATACCGGTGAGTGGACATCTTTAAAAATTATCAAAAATGAAGTTGGAAGTGCTCACTCATCGGCAAAATCTGATGTTAAAAAAGAAATGAAAGGTTTGATTGCATCAGATCAAAACATAGGGGACTCACCCGTTATTCACAAAGCTGCTGGGCGTGATGAAGCAGGCCATTTAACAACATTTGAAAAATATAGTATGGGTATGAAATATGCGCATGGTGTTGAAATGGCGAATTATTTTCTAGAAAGCACGCCGGATATTTCCTCCACAAAATATTTAGAATATGGGCTTGCCTTTTTAAAGGCTTATAAAGAACAAGTTGCTGATAAAAATAATGTTCATCGTGATATTAAATTAGAGAATGCGATCCTTGATCTTGCCACAGGAAAGGTAACTATAGTTGATTCAGGTAGTGTGATCTCAAAAAGCGAAGCAAAAATTCCATTACGTGAGCGTGTTGGTACGGAAACTTATAAAGCACCTGAAATATCAGGGGCTTTAACAGACAGTTATTTATATACTGAAGCAACTGATATGTGGGCAGCCGCAATTTCGCTTGCAAGGATGTATCATTTCACCGACGATGATGAAGTGGATGATTATGGCAATATGGCGTCAAAGTTTTTAACATTTGAAGGAACCGAGGACAACCCATGCTTTCCAGACGATGAAACAAGAAGACAAGTCCATCAATTTCTCAAAAAAATGTTAGAACTTGATCCATTAAAAAGAGAGTTTACATCCGTTGATGCTGCTATGATGGAATTTGAAAAAATTATTGCACCGATTCCCAAGCTTGATAAAACAAGGCACATTGCTATTTTAGATATTAATGAATATTTTAATGCAGATCCGCAGCAAAAACTAAAATTAGAGCTTTCTCTCAAGCAAGTTGATGAAGTATGGTTCTTAAATGCTGATCCGGAATCGACAGTAACACGAGAACCTAAAGCCTTACAAAAAATACAACGTGAACTGGAAAGTGCCAATATTTTTGTGGCCCGTCGGCTATTTACATCACCTACGTCCTCTATTCAAGATGGCGTTGATGCTTTATTAAATACTGTTAAGAACGAAAATACAAATTTTGTGCGAGGATATTCATTTATAACAACCAATAAAAATGTCAATCTTGAACAAACAAAAATTAATACGGTTCGAGCCGATACAACAGATGTACCAAATCTCAAAAAGAAATTTAATTCTAGTCAAGCTGTTATTAATGATGCTCAAATTATTACTTTAATCAAGCAGCTTAATCAAGAAGTCAGCAGGCTTAAAACTGATTATTTTGGATACAAAAAAGATTCTAAAGAATATGATATTTCAACTGAGAGAATATCGAAACTTGAAAAAGTTGTTGTTGATTTAGACTTGCAATTTAAAAAAAAATCTAAACCTATTACCTTTGGTACACTCGAAGGCAATCTTAAAAAATTAGAAAAAGAGATGACTTCAACAGGAATAAAAGCATTTAAATCAACAGGTGAAAGAAATATTGCGGATATTCGAAAAAGCCTTCATGTGGGAAAAGCAGGGTGATTTTTCTTTAAAAGATTTTAAAAATTAATAAATACTTAATATTATTCGACTATACTTGCTTTCATGACAAGTATTTTATTATCAATAACTAGATGAAGGCTCGGGGGTATAGTTAAACATGTATTCTGATAATGAAAAAATAAACACTGATGAAAAAGAAAAAAAAGATAAGGTTGAGTTAGTTAATTTAAGCTGTGTTGACTTAGGTAACGGACAATTAGGCAATTTACTTCCAGGGGGAGCGAACCAAATTCTTGATTGGTCAGCAGATTGGCTTGATCAGGGGACCCGAATTTATTTTTCTCTTGGGGCAGTCAACTATATTATCGATATGGTTAAAACCACTATTCTAAATAATCCCGCCTATGTTTCTTTTAATAATTCATTTGGATGGATATGGAATTTCTATGACGCATTAGCAGGGTATGCAAATGCGATTAGAAATTCAGGCAAATATGATGTGGCTACTTACAGAAAATCAGAAAAAATGGCATGGGCGCATCTTGATAATGTAATGTCCACTCAACTTATTGGTACAACCACACTTACAATAGTTGCGACCCAAGGTTTACTACATGGAACAATACCTTTAACAAAAATATTGTTTACAACAGCGTGTTTACCCTTAGCTGCATTTGGTTTTGCTGCCTGCATGTGGGCATCATTTGCAAAAGCTTGTGTGAAATTAGATCGCTCAAGAAAAATTTTAGATCCTGAATATTACTTGGAAGATAGAATAGAAAGATATAACAATATTATAAGTAAATTAACAAATGTTCCAGAGGGTTGTCAGTTAAAAGAAGAAATGAAAAAAAAGTTACTTGCGAAAAAAGAAAGATTTAGAAAGGAAATTTTAGCGTATGCTAAAGTTTATTATCATTTAATAGAAAAAAACACAAAAATAATGAATTTTTTAAAATCTGCCGAATTTATCGAGAATAATGACAACAACAGAATATTAAATGATGGCAATAATTTAATTGCACCCACAAAGATAGAAAAAATAATGGTGAAACATTTAAAAGATGAACAAAAAATCCGCGTGTTAAAAGACAGTGTGTCGGTCGGAGCATGGGGGCTTGCAGCAGTGGGTATGACATTAATTGCATTTGGCGCATTTTTTCCTCCTTTAATGTTGCCAGGTATGATTATTGCAGCTATTGCTGGTGCAGTTAAGCTTGGTGAGGTATTAGTGCCAGTTATTTCAAATGCGATTGCAGCCAATAATTATGAAAATAGCATTATTGATGAATATAGAACGTCTATAGAAAATAATCATATAAATGCAGATAGTCCCGTCACTTATAATGATGAGCAAATAAAATGGTATATGGCTTATGATCTTTGTAAAGCTTATCCTGCAAAGTTTAGCAATTCAGGCGAAGGTGTTCCAACACAGGAACAATTTTTTGATGCTCTTAGAAAAATGAAAAAAGAAAGCCCATTTGGTGCTTGGATATATTTACGCAATGCGCAAAGAGAATATCTTGAAACTCGCATGCTCGCAAATGCATTAGGGTTTAGTGATAAAAATTTTGATGAGAACTTAATTAAAGACATTAATAATTTACATTTGTCAGATAAAGACAAAAGATATATTAGACAAAATTATGTGTTATCAAGCCAGTCTGGTATAGGGTTTTTTTCTCACAAACAAACAGCAGAAGCAGATATAACTTCAAACAAATTTGATTCTGATCCTGATTCTTTATTATCTTTTTAAGGTTCATATAGATTTCAATTTAAGTTTAATAGTTGTGCAAGCTGAGATTTTAAGTGTCTTAGAGGCATTTTTTTGGTTTTGGTAACCCGGCGAGTAAACTTGCTTGAATAATGGGGCCATCTGGAAATAATTGATGTAAATAAACACTGTTTGCTTTGCCGTTATCCCAATGTGCTTTTTCTTTCAAATGTTTGATTAATATTCTCATGCTTGGATGAGTTTGATAAGCGTCATAAAAATTTTGTAATATTTTTATCACAGTGAGTTGATCATCATTTAGATTAGTGTGCTTCATCCCAATTGTTTCCAACACCCATGCTAACAATAAGAGGAACGGTAAGAGACATTGCGTTTTCCATCAAAAATTTAATTTTATTCATTATGGGTTCAAGATGATTTTCTGAAATTTCAAAGACTAATTCATCGTGGACTTGCATCAACATTTTTGCGGGTAATTCATTTGTTTCAATTTCATGGTGAATGTGGATCATTGCAAGCTTAATTAAATCTGCGGCTGTACCTTGCAAGGGTGCATTAATCGCTGCACGTTCTGAGGCTCGTTGACGCTGGATGTTTCTTGCATTAATTTCAGGAAGATTCAGTTGTCTTCCATGTAATGTTGTTACAAAACCTTGTTGATGTGCAAGTTTTTTCATTTCCGTCATATAATCCTTAACTTTAGGAAATCGTGTAAAATATATATCAATGTATTCTTGTGCTGTTTTGCGATCAACGTTTAATTGTTTTGATAATCCAAATGAAGACATTCCATAAATCAATCCAAAATTTACAGCTTTAGCGCGTCTTCGTTGTTCTTGTGTGACGTCGGTTAAAAGAGTATTAAAAATTTCTGAGGCTGTAGATGTATGAATATCTAATCCTAATTCAAATGCTTTTAACAAACTGGAATCTTGAGAAAGATGTGCCATGAGTCGTAATTCAATTTGAGAGTAATCCGCTGATACAATTTTATATCCTTTTGGGGCGATAAATGCTTTTCGAATATTTCTTCCTTCTTCTGTTTTAATCGGAATATTTTGTAAATTTGGATTTGAAGAGGAAAGTCTTCCAGTTGATGTTCCTGCTTGATGGTAAGAAGTATGAACACGATGAGTATTAGGATTAATTTCTTCGGGTAATTTATCTGTATAAGTGGATTTTAGTTTGCTTAAAGATCGGTGTTCAAGAATAATTTTGGGAAGTGTATAATTGATCGCTAGTTCTTGTAACACACTTTCAGAAGTGGAAGGTTGGCCAGTAGGAGTTTTTTCCAATATGGGCAGTTTTAATTGTTGATATAAAATTTCTTGGAGTTGTTTTGGTGATGATAAGTTAAATATTTTACCTGTTTCTTGAAAAGCCTTCTTTTCCAAATCTGTAATTTTTATGCTGAGTGTTTGGCTTTGATGTTTGAGTAATTGAGCATCAATTAATACGCCGGTCCTTTCCATTTTGGCTAAAACTGATATGAGCGGCATTTCAATATTGTCAAAAGTATATAGCAAACCTGGCTTATTTTTTAATTTAGGGTATAAACATTCATGCAGTTGATAAGTAATATCTGCATCTTCTGCAGAATATTCAGCGGCGATATCAATGTTGACCTTATCAAAGGTAATTTGTTTTGAGCCTTTACCGGCAACGTCTTCAAAATGTATGGTTTTTTTATGTAAATATTTTAATGCTAATGTATCCATATCATGGCGGGAAGTTGCGCTGTCTAATAGATACGATTCCAATAGCGTATCAAATTTGACGCCTTGTAAATGAATTCCTACATTTTTTAAGATGTTCAGGTCATATTTAATATGGTGTCCAATTTTAATGATATCTGAATTTTCTAAGATTGGTTTTAGCGTTTCTAAAACAACTTCTTTTTTGAGCTGTTCAGGAGCATCTATGTAGTTATGTGCAATAGGTATATAATATGCGTCTCCTCCTTCAAAGCTAAAAGATAACCCTACAAGTATCGCGTTAATGATATTTAAACTGGTTGTTTCTGTATCAATTGAAAACATTTTATGTTTGTTTAATAATGAGATGAATTGATTAAAATCAGACATATTAAGTATACAGTGATAATTTTTCTGACATTTTTTTCTCTCATGTTCATTGGTAGTATTAGTAGAGTGTTCTTGAGATTCTGTCAATAATTCAGATAGCCATGATTTAAATTCTAATTCTTTTAAAAGAGCGATTAATTTTTCTTTATTTGAAGCAGAGGGTTGTAGGTCTGATAGTTCTAGCTTCATTGCTTCAGGCACATCTGATTTTAAAGTAATTAATTGTTGTGTCAGTGGAAAATTAGCAATTGCTTCCTCTAAGGCTTGCTTAATTTTGCCTTTGATTTCGTGTCGGTGCATGAGTAGGTTATTCAATGTTTCGTATTGTGAAAGCCATTTTGCGGCTGTTTTGGGGCCGCATCCTGCAACGCCTGGAACATTGTCACTGTTGTCGCCTGTTAACATAAGGTAGTCAATAATCTGTGAAGGTTTTACGCCAAACTTTTCTTCTACTGATTTTTCGGTATATAAATAATCATTCATGGTGTTTATTAAATGGACTTTTTGACTGACTAATTGCGCCATGTCTTTGTCGCCTGTGGAAATGAGTACTGGGAGATTTGGAGAAAATTTATGAGCTAAAGTTGCAATAACATCATCTGCCTCAACGCCGTCAATCAAAATAATTTTTAAACCCATTGCATCGATAAGTTGATATAACAATTCAACTTGTGATTGTAATTCTTCTGGCATCATTTCGCGTTGGGCTTTATATTCACTATAAAGCTCATCACGAAATGTTTTTTTCTTCGTATCAAATATAACAGCAATATTATCGGGTTGTTTAGCATTGATTATTTTTTTAATCATGTTAACTACTCCATATATTGCGCCAGTTGGTTGGCCTTTTGAAGTAGTCAAAGGTGGAAGCGCATGAAATGCGCGATATAAATAGGACGATCCGTCAATAAGAACAATGGGTCTTTGTTCCATAGAATTACAATTCCAACTTTAATTCAGTTTTTTGCAATGCAAGTAATTCATTGATGCCTTTTTGAGCTAAAGCTAACATATTATCTAAATGATTCTTATGAAAGCTTATTTTTTCAGCTGTACCTTGAATTTCGATAAAATGGCCGAATTGATCCATGACAACATTCATGTCTGTTTCAGCATTGGAATCTTCGATGTAATCGAGATCTAATATAGCTTTATCTTGATAAATTCCTACAGAAACCGCTGCGATTAATTTTTTAAAAGGTGAAGCGGAGAGTTTAAGTTTTTTTTCAAGATATTTACATGCATCATAGAGGGCAATACAGCTTCCTGTAATGGCTGCAGTTCTTGTGCCGCCATCTGCTTGTATGACATCACAGTCAATCACCAGTGTATTTTCACCGATTTTTTCCAAACTAACACAATTACGCAGTGAGCGTCCTATGAGTCGTTGGATTTCAAGCGTTCTACCGGATTGTTTTCCTTTGACAGATTCTCTCTCGGTTCGTTGGTTGGTAGCTCGGGGAAGCATTCCATATTCTGCGGTTAACCATCCTTTATCAGAACCTTTGATAAATCGTGGAACACCTTGTATAACACTTACAGTACATAATACTTGTGTTTTTCCAAATACAGCTAATACAGATCCTTCTGCGTGTTGTGTATATTGACGTTCAAAACGAATTGGTCGTAATGCATTTGTTTCTCGAAGACTAGGTCTCATGGTTTTCCTCAATAAAACTGGACGAAATGATAGGAATAGGTAAAATAACACAGCGCAATGTGGTTGAATATCATTTTTTTAAATTTTAATTTCTTGTTGGATGGTTATGTTATATATTATTTCTGCACCATCGGGTGCAGGAAAAACATCTTTAGTTAAAGCTCTTGTCACTAAATGTGAAAATTTGGTTATTTCTGTATCGTATACCACCCGACCGATTCGCCCTGAAGAAATAGATGGAGTGAATTATCATTTCGTCAGTGAAGAAAAATTTAAACAAATGATTCAATCCAATGCATTTATTGAGTATGCAGAAGTTTTTGGATATGGGTATTTATATGGAACTTCAAAACAATGGGTTTTGGAACAGGAACAGAATGGTAAAGACATCCTTCTTGAAATAGATTGGCAGGGCGCAAGGCAAATAAGACAAATTTTTAAAGATTGTATGAGCGTTTTTATTCTTCCTCCGTCATTAGAAGTTTTACAAAATCGGCTTGAAAATCGTGCTCAAGATTCACCAGAAGTCATACAAAAGCGCATGCAAAAAGTCCGATCAGAGTGTCAGCATTTTGATGAATTTGATTATTTAGTGGTCAATGATGATTTTGAAGTTGCTTTACAGGATCTTAAATCCATTATTCGTACTCAGCGCTTACGGGTGTCAGTCCAGAAAACTCAACAAAGCAAATTGCTGAATAATTTGAACTCTGTCTAATTATCATGAGTTTATTAATTTCCCACTCAGATGGGATTATTTATTCATATGCTTTAAGCGAATTAGGTATATATTCTTAACCAAAACTCAGGTTATAATGCGCGTTTGACATTAATGATTTGGTTGAGTGAGGAATTTCAATGGCTCGGGTTACAGTAGAAGATTGTTTAAAATTTGTCGATAATCGCTTTGAATTAGTAATAAAGGCGTCTAAACGCGCTCGTCAGTTAGAAAGAACGGCAGTAGATCCCCGTGTTTCATGGGACAATGATAAATCCACCGTAGTTGCATTAAGAGAAATCGCATCCGGCTTTACTGAATTTGAAGAATATAAAGAAGAAAAAATGGAAAAACCACATCATAAAGCTTACCAAATGGATATGCATGATTTAAAAGAATTTAAGGAACAGCAATAGATAAAATGACCGCCGGTTTTAAGCAATTACAAGAGGAAATATCTCGCTATTTAGAACCTAATCAGATTATCTTAATTGAAAATGCTTATGAAGTAGCGAAAAATGCTCATGCTGCTCAAAAACGACAAAGCGGTGAACCTTATATCACCCATCCTGTTGCCGTTGCCATCACACTAGCAAAATTGAGAATGGATTATCAAACCATCATGGCCGCACTGTTGCATGATGTTCTTGAAGATACGTGCATTGAAAAACATGAGCTTGTTGAAGCATTTGGAGAAGAAGTAACAGAACTTGTAGATGGTGTCAGTAAACTTACTCAAATTACTTTTGCCAGCAAAGAAGAAGCACAAGCCGAAAATTTTCGAAAAATGGTCTTGGCTATGGTTCGTGATATTCGAGTTATTCTCGTTAAACTTGCCGACAGACTGCATAATATGCGCACCCTTGAATATGTGCAGCCCGAGAAAAGAAGACGAAAAGCTTTAGAAACACTCGAAATTTATGCTCCTATCGCGAATAGATTAGGTATGCATGAATTAAGATTAGAATTAGAAGATTTAGGTTTTGCGGCGTATTACCCCAGACGATATCGCATTTTAAAAGCAGCAGTAGACAAATCTCGTGGAAATCGTAAAGAAGTCATGACGACAATAGAGTCTCAAATGAATGAGGCTTTGGAAAAACATCGGCTGCCACCAGTTGCCATATTTGGTCGAAAAAAGCACCTATATTCTATTTATAAAAAAATGTTCAGAAAGCATTTATCTTTTAATGAGATCATGGATGTTTATGGGTTTCGTATTGTCACAGACAGTATAGATACTTGTTATCGTGTTTTAGGGGTGGTTCACGGTCTTTATAAACCTGTTCCAGAAAAATTTAAAGACTATATCGCTATGTCAAAAACAAACGGTTATCAGTCTTTACACACCACATTATTTGGTCCATATGGCGTGCCTGTTGAAATACAAATACGCACGGCTGATATGGACAATATTGCTGAACATGGAATCGCTGCACATTGGATGTATAAGTCTGAAAACAATACAAATATGGCACAAATACGTGCTAGAGAATGGATGAAAAATTTATTAGAAATTCAACAAAGCACAGGAAATTCACTGGAATTTATTGAAAATGTAAAAATTGATCTTTTCCCGGATGAGGTGTACGTATTTACGCCTAAAGGCAGTATATTGGAATTACCTGCAGGAGCAACTCCCATTGATTTTGCTTACGCCATCCATTCTGATATCGGAAATACCTGTATAGCAGCTAAAATTAATCGAAGATATGCGCCATTAAGTTATAAATTATTAAATGGTCAAACAATTGAAATAGTGACATCTAAAGATGCAAGGCCTGATATTTCATGGTTAAACTTTGTCGTCACTGGAAAAGCAAGAAGTAATATCCGTCATTTTTTTAAAAATCAAAAACGTACAGAATTTATTGAATTTGGAAAGAAATTACTGAAAAATGTATTAAGTGGAATCCACTTAAGTCGGCATAAATTACCTAATGAAATCATGCATAAGATATTAGCTAAATATAATATGAAAGAGGAAGATGATTTTTTTGAAGCAGTGGGATGTGGAGAAATTTTACCATTAAGTGTTTATCGATATATTTCGAATGTGTTAAACGAGATCAAGAATGACTCCGATGAGTCGAGTCAAAAAAGTGCTGCGCCTGTATTTATATCTGGAACTGAAGGAAATGTGATTACTTTTGCAAGTTGTTGCAGGCCTATCCCTAATGATCCTGTCGTAGGCGTTGTGATTCCTCATCATGGTATTATTGTTCATCAAGAAGATTGCGGGCTTATACGAAAAAAGAATTACGATGCTTCTAAATATTTTGCGCTACAATGGGACAATGAAATCAATCAATTATTTCCAGTAGAATTATCCATAGAAGCACATAATCAGCGAGGGTTATTAGCGAGAATCAGTTCTGCCATTTCGAGCGCTGAATCTGACATCAATCATGTTAATTTGATTGAAACAGAAGGAGGGAAATACTGTAAAGTAAAAATGATGCTGTCAGTACATCATCGTGATCACCTTGCTAAAGTTATCCGAAAGTTGCGTCGGCTTAAGTGGATTGTTCATATAACAAGGAAAAAGAATTAAACTATGATAGTTTAATTGGACTAAAATTTACTTCAATGTTCATAAGAAATCTTTCTTTTGTAACTTGTTGTGTCAGTGTAGGCGATAATATACATTTAATTGGATGGGTGGATTAAATCAGGGAGTTAATATGATCTTATTTAATATTATTATGGTTTTATTACTTATTGGCATATTGGCTTATCATCGGTTGTCGTTAAAAAAATCCAGCGTCATTTTAGGGTTATATTCTATTTTATCTTTCATCCTTAATTTTGATTATCACACGAATGCAAGACTCACCGTCGTTCTTTTATCTGGTTTATTGCTGTTGTTTCTATTATTAGTGAATATTCCGATATTACGCAGAAAATTATTTACAAATACAATTTATATACAATACAAAAAAGCCATGCCAAAATTATCTTCTACAGAAAGAGAGGCATTAGAAGCGGGAACCGTTTGTTGGTCGGCTGAATTATTTAATGGTAAACCTGATTGGAAAATATTATTTGATTTTCCAGTACCAAAATTAACTGAAGAAGAAAAAATATTTATTGATGGGCCCGTTGAGCAATTGTGCAATCAATTAAATGATTGGCAAACTGTTTTTTATGACATGGATTTGTCAGAAAAAGTTTGGCAATATATCAAAGAGAACGGTTTTTTTGGATTAATTATCCCCAAAAAATATGGTGGTAAAGGATTTTCTGCTTATGCGCATGCAGAGATTATTGCAAAAATATATGGCGTGAGCGCCACCGCGGGTACCAGTGTTTCTGTGCCCAATTCGTTAGGGCCGGCAGAATTGATATTACATTATGGTACAGAAGAACAAAAAGAACATTACTTACCAAGGCTCGCTAATGGTTTAGAAATTCCTTGTTTTGCGCTCACTGCGCCTTATGCAGGTTCAGATGCCGCAAGTATTACAGACTCTGGTGTGATCTGTAAGGGGGTTTTTAATGATCAAGAAATTATTGGAATTAAACTTAACTGGAATAAAAGATATATTACACTTGCGCCTTGCGCAACTGTGATGGGATTAGCTTTTAAATTATATGATCCCGATAAAATTATTTCAGAAAAAGCTTCCTATGGAATTACATGTGCGCTTATTCCAACTCATTTGCCAGGCATCACTATTGGAAGACGTCATCTCCCATTAGGATCCTCTTTTTTAAATGGACCTACGGAAGGCAAAGATGTTTTTGTGCCCCTTGATTACATCATTGGGGGCATAAAAATGGCAGGAAATGGTTGGCGTATGCTTATAGAATGTTTAGCTGCCGGAAGAGCAATTTCTTTACCGTCTACTATCATTGGCGGCGCAAAAATGGCACTTTTTGCAACAACTGCTTACGTATCGATTCGAAAACAGTTTCATTTGCCAATTGGAAAATTTGAAGGTATTTCTGAAGTGCTTTCACGTATCGGCGGATATTTGTATTTAATGGAATCATGTAAAAACTTGACAATGGCTATTATCGATCAAGGCCAAAAACCTGCCATATTATCAGCCATAATGAAATATCACATTACAGAACTTGGAAGAAAAATTGCTTGTGATGCAATGGATATACATGGTGGAAAAGGATTATGTATGGGCCCGCATAATTATTTAGCACGATTTTATCAAACAGTTCCGATTGCAATAACGGTTGAAGGTGCAAATATATTAACGCGATCATTAATGATTTTTGGTCAAGGTGCGTTAAGGTGCCATCGATATTTTCTCAAAGAATTTTATGCAGCTGAAAAAAATAATATTGTTGAATTTGATAAAGCAATTTGGGGTCATGCCGGATTGATTTTGAGTAACTCAGTGAGAAGTATATGGTTTGGATTAACAGGTGCAAGATTGATCAAAAACCCCGTGAAAGACAAATCCTTAAAAAAATATTACCGTCAGTTAACGAGATATAGCGCCGCGTTTGCAATATTGGCAGATATTTCAGTGTTGGTGATGGGCTCAAGATTGAAGCGTCGTGAGAAATTATCCGGTAGACTTGGAGATATTTTGAGTTACTTATTTTTCCTATCAGCAGTGATAAAAAACTATGATGATAAAAATAATCCACTCGAAGAAAGGTGTTTTGTGGAATGGATATTTGCCCAGTATATTTATGAGATTCAGCAAAAAATTGATCAAATCCTGCAAAATTTTCCCCATCCGCTGCTGGCTTCAATATTAAAAATATTTATATTTCCATTAGGTAAATACAATAAACTACCCAAAGATTCACTATCACAGCAAATAACCGATAGCATTATGCTTCCTGGTAAAATTCGGGATAAATTAACTGAAAATATGTTTAAAGGGGGGTTAATGGCTGAAATAGAAGAAGCGTTTGTGAAAGTGATTCAAGCTGAGACAGATGAGTCATTAAAAGCTGAGGCTGAAAGACTTTCTGCTAAAATAATTGCAGTTGACCACTTTTCAAATGACGAATTGAAAAAAAGTTAAGAGCATTGAAATAGGATATAATCACCAACGTTGGGTAAATGTAATCCCACATCATATTTTTTCGCCATGACAAACATTCACTTTGATGTTACGAAGTCATGTGATTATTAAATTTTGTAGAGAGACCATAGTGAGAAAAATTTTATTTGTTTTAAGTATATTGCTAATAAGTCTTAATTGTTTTGGGTTGACATATACTTTGCCTAAAAATGGCGGCGATGTTGTTGGAAAAGTGCAATGGACACGTGCATTACCTGGTGATACGTTTATCACTATCGGCCGGCGATATGATATTGGTTATTTTGAATTGGTTGAAGCAAATCCTGGTATAGATGCAGAACATATGCAGCCTGGTACAATAATTGTAATTCCTACAAAGTTTGTTGTACCGCGTGTTCCTCGTAATGGTATGGTTTTAAATATAGCTGAACTACGCATTTATTATTTTCCGAAAGATGGTCATGAAGTAATGACCTATCCAGTTGGTATTGGGCGTGAAGGTTGGAATACGCCTGTGGGTGTCACAAAAATTACAGGTAAAGTAAAAGATCCTACATGGTATGTACCTGAAAGTATTCATAAATGGCGTGCAAAGGACGGTGTAACTTTACCGCCCAAAGTTGGCCCAGGCCCCAATAATCCATTGGGGGCTTATAAAATGTTATTAGGTTTTCATCCAGGTGATTACCGTATGCACGGCACTAATGATCCCACGGGCATAGGCCGCAGAAGTAGTTCGGGATGCATAAGAATGTGGAGTGAAGATGTAGAAGAATTATATAATTTAGTCCATGTTGGAACACAAGTAAGAGTTATGAATGATCCTTTTAAAGCAGGTTGGCTTCATAATAAAGTATATTTAGAAAGTCATACTCCGTTAGAAGAAGAACAAAAAATGTACGATAAAGATTTAACTCCAATGAGATATGACGTTCAATCCGCGGTTCAGGGGCAAAATGTACAAGTCAATTGGGATAGAGCAAATGAAGTTGCCTCGCAGCAAAGTGGTATCCCGCAAGTTGTAGGAGAAGCTCAATAAAAAATTACAGAAATTATTTATCAGATCAGTGAAGTTCGATTTCGTTTGATTTTTCGCTACCATTTCCACTCTTAAGAAGAAAAATTAATGGTAATGAAACAGTTAATCCAATAACAATGGCTCGATAGACATTTAAAAAGCTAATGGTGGTTGCTTGAGTGGTAACTTGATGCGAAAGTTTTGTTAAAGCTAATTTGCTCATCGTATTAACATGATTATACTGTAACGCAGGATCAAATATACTTATATGGCTCACCAGGCTGTTCCAATTAATTTGAGTGTTTCTCGCGATTAACGTTGCTATTAATGATATACCAATTGACATGCCTAAATTTCGGCAAAAACTAAAAATTCCAGATGCCTCGGCGTAATCTTTATACGGTAGTGAATTAAATGCAATGGTGGTCAATGGAACAAAAAATAATCCCATGCCAACGCCTTGCAGCATTCCGATGTAAATAAAAAGTTGATAATTAACAGATAAATCCAGTTTGGAAAATAAAAAACTTGACGTGATATTTAATAACATGCCAAATAATATTAATCGTTTTTGATCGAAGTGTTTTGAAAGTATTGGAACACACGCCATGGCGCATGCACTTGCGATTCCTCTAGGTGCCATGACGAGTCCTGTAAAATCTGGTGGGTAATTTATTAAATTTTCTAAGAATAAAGGTTGTATGGAGATAATGCCAATCGCTCCAGCAACAAAAACGGCAATTAAAAAACAACAGGCACTAAAATTTCGATTCAAAAATAATTTTAGATTAATGATGGGAGCTGAATGTGTAAGGCAGTGAATAATGAATCCTACAAAACTAAAACAAAAAACTCCAAAAAACCATTGTGTGCTGTGAGATTCAAACCAATTAACCGTATTTCCCCTATCCAGGAAAATCTGTAAGCATCCAACGCTGAGGACTAATAATATAATTCCAATAAGATCAGTTTTGATTTTTTGTATAGGAGTTTCTGTGATTACTTTTAAACATAAAAATATGTCAATAAAACAAAATGGAATATTGATATAAAAAATCCAACGCCAATTTAACGATTCAGTGATCAATCCTCCAAGTGTTGGACCTAATACGGGGCCTGTCATGATACCGACACCCCAAATTGCCATAGCTTTTGTCAATTGCTCGGGTGGAAAGGTGTTGCGAAGAATAAACTGAGATAGTGGTACTAATGATGCGCCAAATATGCCTTGCAATACTCTAAAAAATACCATTTGAACTAACGAAGTTGCAAGTCCACAAAGCATTGAAGTTATCATAAATCCAACGATATTGATGAGTAATAATTTTTTTGAGCCTAATCGATTAATCAAAAATCCACTGATTGGCATCACTACAGCTGCTGCAACGATGTAAGAGGTTAATACCCAAGTTATTTGATCAAAGGTTGCACCAAAAGAACCCATCATGTGTGGAAGAGCAATGTTAACTATAGTGCTATCTAATATTTCAAGAATAGTTGCAATCATGACGCTTATTGCAATAAGCCATCGTCGTGATTCACTTAACTCGACTTGAGTTTGCATAATATGCGTTCCTTAGTTTGTTCAATATAGCTTAGTGACTGCATTTCAGTTAGCCGGCTTTCTGTCCTTTGAAATTCTGTGCGTAATATGCCGTTCGGATAAATGTTTTGAATATCAACTGCAGAACTTATAATCAGTAAATTTTTTGAATCATATAATATATCAATTAACTTAATAAAATAAGCAGCAATATTCAGATCGTTTTCGTCAATTTTATCCAAATTATCTATAATAATTATTTTGAATCTATTTGCAATGCTGATGTAATCATTTTGACTTCGTGGAATTGCGCATAATTCGGTAAAATCGAACCAAATAATGTTGTCGGACAATGCTTTTACCTCAATGGGTTTATCGTAAATAAAAAGCCGTGTGTTGTATTGAATATTCGTTGTGTTATCCGCAAGTTTTAAAAAAAGATTACTCAATTTAACCTCATGTTGTGTGTTGAAAAAAACATAGGAAGAATGATGAGTAAGATATCGATAATCATGTTCGGAATTAAGGGTGAATATTTCCATGTTTTTTTTAATGAGAGATATAGCAGGTAAAAATTGATCTCTTTGCAAACCATTGTAATACAGCTCATCGAGTGATGAATTCGACGTTAATACGATGGTTATATTATTTATAAATAAGGCATGCAGCAAATTGGATAAAATCATGGCATCTGCAATATCTTTTACAAAAAATTCATCTAGACATAGAAGTTTCACTGTTTTGCTGAGTTCTTTGGCGATATTATTAAGAGGGTTTTTTTGGCCTTGTCGTTTTGTTAATTGTTCATGAATATTTTTCATGAAAGCATGAAAATGAATGCGTTTTTTTTGAGAAATAGAGATATGATGATAAAACAAATCCATAAGCCAGGTTTTACCTCTGCCAACTTCTCCCAAAATATATAGGCCTTTAGGTGAAACGGTAGATTTGAGTGAAAAAATATTTTTTTTAGAATGTTTAACAAGTTGAAGAGAAAGATTATCAAGTATCGTAATTAATTTTTTTTGATTTTCATTGGGTGAAAATTTGCCCGAAGCGATATGTTTTTCATATATTTCTAACAACGCAGGCTTCATCATCATTTTTATGTTTGATCGATTAAAGTTGACTTAATTGTATTTTTTAATTTGATTAATTGCCCATCAAAAAAATGAGAGGAATCTGGGAAAAATACAACTTTGGGTTTTTTATTCAATGTATCAATCCATTGAAGGATATTTTCAGCTGGGACAATGTTATCATTTTCTGCAATGAATACCGTCCATGGACAAGCAGGTATTAATTGAGAAAAATCAGCATGATTGACCGCAGGTGCAATGCTAATGACATGAGATAGAGTGACGTTAGTTGTAGTAGCAGCTTTAAGTGAAACATAGGCTCCAAACGAAAAGCCTGCTAACATTATTTTTTGTGCAGTGAATTCTTGACTGACCCATTCAATAATATTTAATGTGTCAATTGTTTCGCCAATGGTGTGATCAAACTTACCTTCACTTAATCCAACGCCGCGATAATTAAATCTGACAGAAATTAAATTTTGTTCACGAAATGCTTTTGCCACGGTTGTTACAACTTTATTGTTCATTGTTCCTCCGTGTAAAGGGTGAGGATGACATACAATTCCAATGCCTTCAACATTCTCAGGAGAATCAGGTTTTTCGACACAGACTTCTAATAGACCATTAGGTGTTTTGTGTAATATATGTTGTTGAGTGTTTTTCATTTGAAAATAGAGATTTTCTGTTAAAATGAAAATTATATACCTAACCTGAGTTTTATTTAAGAGAAGTATTAGGAAGGATTAATGGCATGGCATCATTTTGGGCGGCTGTTCCCGGTAATGATGTCAAGCCATTTATGCCTCATGTGAAGTTGATTTCATTCATAAAGGTAAGTGTGCGCTCTTAAACAAAACTCAGGTTACCTATTTTCCCTTGAGATGTTAATTTTAACACTGCGGGATGTAAAGTTTTTAAGGTGAGGGCAGGATGATGGACGATACGGCAATTCTTAAGCCATTAGGTATTAAAAAGCTTAATGCGGGTGTTTTTTCAAATCAATGGCGTATTTCATCATTATCCCCTATAAGTTCAATCAATCCTGCAACAGAAAAGCTTATCGCAAAAGTCGTTCCTGCTTCCAAAAAAACTGTGGACGATGTGATCAACCGTTCGCAAGAAACATTTTATCAATGGCGTGAGATTCCAGCACCAAAAAGAGGAGAGTTGATACGATGTATAGGCGAACTGCTCAGAAAACATAAAGATTTATTAGGAAGTTTAATTTCACTTGAGATGGGGAAAATTAAATCTGAAGGTGATGGTGAAGTACAAGAAATGATCGATATGGCAGATTTTGCAGTGGGTCAGTCACGCATGTTATATGGAAATACTATGCATTCCGAACGTGCGCATCACAGAATGTATGAACAATGGCATCCATTAGGTATTGTTGGAATTATTACTGCGTTTAATTTCCCTATGGCGGTTTTTGCATGGAATGCTTTTCTTGCCGTGATTTGCGGTAACACAGTTATTTGGAAACCCTCCTCACAAACACCCTTATGTGCAATAGCAATACAAAACATTTGTATTCAAGCCATGAAAATCTGTAAGGCGGTAGGTGTATTTTCTCTTTTAATTACGCATGATAAAAAAATATCTGAAGAATTACTCTCCAATCAATTGATTTCATTGGTTTCATTTACAGGCTCATCGCAAACAGGGCGTCATGTAGCAAACGTTGTTTCAAAAGGATTCAGAAGATATTTATTAGAATGTAGTGGTAACAATGCGATTATTATTGATAAATCCGCAAATTTACCGCTTGCAATTCCTTCAACGGTTTTTGGAAGTATAGGTACAGCTGGGCAAAGGTGTACAACGACACGGCGTCTAATTGTTCATCAAGATATTTATGATGTTGTTGTTGCTCAATTGGTAAAATTCTATAAACAAGTAAGTATTGGTGATCCGCGTAATAAAAAAAACCTTATGGGGCCGCTTATCAATAAAAATGCTGTAGATAATTTTCTAAAAGCAATATCTATCGTAAAAAAAGAAGGTGGAAAAATATTATATGGTGGAAAAATAAATACAAAATTTAAAAAAGGTTTTTTTGTTGAACCTACCATTGTGGAAGCAAAAAATCATTGGGCAATTGTACAGCAAGAAACTTTTGCTCCAATCTTATATGTGATGAAATATCGTCATTTAGATGAAGCAATTCAGATGCAAAACGCAGTTCCACAAGGGTTATCATCTGGATTGTTTACCGAGGATTTTTCAAATGCTGAAAAATATTTATCTTGTAGTGGTAGTGATTGTGGTATTGCAAATATTAATGTCGGGACATCTGGGGCTGAAATTGGCGGTGCTTTTGGGGGTGAAAAAGAAACGGGTGGTGGTCGTGAAGCGGGTTCAGATGCCTGGAAAAATTATATGCGCCGTCAAACCTGTACATTAAATTGGAGCCAAAAACTCGAACTTGCACAAGGAATTCATTTCGATGTCTAAAATTTTTTTCGATTGGAAGTCACCATTTTTATTTGAGGAACAATTAACCCAAGAAGAAAAAATAATTATGGATACTGCAAGAAACTATGCGCAATCAAAATTAAAACCAAGGGTTATCATTGGTTTTCGTGAAGAGTATTTTGATTTAAATATATTTTCAGAAATGGCGCAGCTGGGTTTTTTGGGTGCAACCATTAAAGGATATGGATGTGCCGGCGTGAATCAAGTCAGTTACGGATTAATTGCAAGAGAAATTGAATATATTGATTCCGCTTATCGGTCAGCATTAAGCGTACAAAGTAGCCTTGTCATGTTACCGATTTATTTATTTGGATCAGAGGAACAAAAAAAACACTATTTACCGAAGTTAGCGAAAGCAGAATACATTGGATGTTTTGGATTGACAGAGCCTGATCATGGATCTGATCCTTCCGGTATGGAAACTAAAGCCAAAAAAATTTCTGGTGGCTTTGAATTGAGCGGAATAAAAACATGGATAACCAATGCGCCAATTGCAGATGTATTCATCATTTGGGCAAAAAACGATGAAAACAAAATACAAGGTTTTTTATTAGAAAAAAACATGAAAGGATTATCTGTTAATAAGATGCATGGAAAACTATCTTTACGAATTTCGCCTACAGGTGAAATTATTATGGATAAAGTGATTGTTCCAGAGAGTCATGTATTGCCCGAAGCGAAAGGATTAGGAAAAGCCATTCAATGTTTAGAAAGTGCGCGTTTTGGAATTAGTTTTGGAGCATTGGGTGCTGCAGAATGCTGTTTTCATGCTGTAAAAGACTACGTTCTTACCAGAAAACAATTTTCAAAAGTGTTGGCTGCTAATCAATTAATTCAATATAAATTAGCTGAGATGGAAACCAAAATAACGTTAGGATTACAAGGATGTTTAAGATTAGGGCGGTTAAAAGATGAAAACAAAGCATCAACAGAAAGTATTTCTTTGATGAAAAGATATGCAACCTTGGAGGCTATTAATATTGCAAGAGAAGCTCGCGATATGCTGGGGGGAAATGGCATCATGGAAGAATATCCTGTCATGAGACATTTAATGAATCTTGAAACTGTCAAAACCTATGAGGGTACCGCTGATATTCATGCGCTTATTTTAGGCGCAGGCATCACCCAGATCTCTGCTTTTTAACTGAAAATCAGAGCCGCGACCGTTAGGGAGCGTTCACAGGTCTACGATTAATCTGTATTTTTATCAACATTTCCTGCAAGTAATTATTTTTTATTCTATCTGATTTAACTCATGTTACGCAGAGAGTGCACAAGAGGACAAAGGAATCATCGTTCAGACGAACCCATATCCCTATGATCGTAAAATATATCCCTATATTTTACGGTCTTCACGATAGATTCCTTT
>Ga0068855_100000534_pt1 | contig 46563 bp, 31 predicted proteins | sample KBSCornC52_FD_66592 | JGI IMG/M metagenome (GOLD analysis project Ga0068855, IMG submission 66592) | Corn rhizosphere microbial communities from Kellogg Biological Station, Michigan, USA - KBS Corn C5-2 | ecosystem: Host-associated > Plants > Roots > Rhizosphere > Soil ... | reverse complement strand
CTCAAAGGCGCCAAATCCGAAATTGACAAGCACCACGCCGTTCGAAGCGGCAACATTCTGAGTTGCCGTCATGGTTGGTGGAAGCGCGAGGCCTACTGCTCCGTGGGGAATTGTGAAATTGTGGATCTGCTGGCAGGTGTTCGCGTTAATGCTGCGCACGCTCCCTGCGGTGCCTCCGCCGCCTGTCACCGCCGCGTAAAGCGTATTGTCGAGTGCCATCTGCATGAAGTTGGGCAGATCGGGAGAATTGAAGGAAGCGCAGGTGAGCGGGTTATTCCCTTGCGCGTCGAACTGCATAATGTTCGGGTGGTTGGTTCCTCGGTTGCTTACGTAGATAAAACCGTCGCCCCTGCGCGCGACACCAAATGGTTGCGCGAGGTTAGAGGAGATAAAAGACGTAGTAGCCGCAGGAGCATTGGGCGGAGTTCGAAGCACCTTGTTATTGGTGCTGTCTGCAACCAGCAGGTCGCCGCTGTTCTTCTGAGCCAGGCCTTCGCTGCTTCCTGGGACTCCGACTAACTGGCTGGGTGTTTGGAGCGCGGAGCCAAGGGCGAGATTCGTCACCCCAGAGAATGTCCAAAGTCCCGATCCCGCACTGGTGCTTGAAACAACCAGATCGCCTGTAGAAGTGATTCGTCCGCATTGCGGCCCGGTCAAAGGACCGTTGTTATCGTAGATCTTCTCAAGCGTATTCTGCGGTACCGCCGCGGTAGGATCGAAACGCCACACTCGGTTCGCGGCCGGATCACACACATAAAGCAGGTAGTGTGTAGTTTCGTCGGTATTGCTTTGCCCGACGTTGTAGGGGGCGACCACCATCCCCTCAAAGTCAGACCCGGGGCTCGAAATCAGGGTGGTCAGCGCACCATTCGCCGTATTCAGGCTGTAAACGATGCCCGAGGTTCCCGTGGAGACGAAGACTTGCGATGCTCCTGATGCAGCCCAAAGTCCAGCAGAGCAGAGGCACACGAATGCCGACAAAAGGCTACGAAACTTGCACATTGATCTGGCCCTCCTGGGAGCCGCGACGAGCAAAGGGGGAGGGATGAATTGCGTCGCCGTAAGGGACTACTTTAGTTAGGTGAAATGAAATCCTCAGGACTGTCAAGTTAAAAGTCCCTCAAAACGCTTGCCTGGAGCGGATTGTGAAAGGCCCTTCCCCGTGTGCAATTCCTTGCACAGACTCGTTGCGGAACGGGCCTTTTGCGTGGGGAATGAGCCGCAGGAAAAGGCGCTCGTTCAATCCTTCGAGAGCACGGACAAGTCCTCTTCTGGGACGATGAACTCAGAGAATCCACAGCGAAAGCAGACCGCTACTTCGGGAAAGACCCAGACAATCGGTCTGTTTAGTCCATTGAGGCCCGGAAAATGAATCGCGATCTCGCTCACGAAAGTGCCGGTCTTGTCGAAACTGCATCGCCTACACGACATGGATTGGTCTCCCAAGCTCTGCGAGTTTCATGCGAACGTACTTCTCCCTGCGTATGTCGGTCGGTGTCAATGTGGTCGGGAATAGGTGAGCCCGTTATTTGCTTCGTCCTAATCAGCACGACGTAGGTTGGCATGCGCAACCGAAGGAGCAGTACTACTCAGCCTGTGCTAAAATTCTGCCCGCCTTGCAAATCCCCCAGCAAGGGACAAATGGGGCCTATTCAGGCCAAGAAGGGTCGTCTCCTTTCTTATGTCAGCAAGTCCCGACCCGCTCGAGAAGAAGCGGCTGGATTCGTGGAAGGAAATTGCTGCATTTTTCGCACGGGCTGAACGCACGGTTAAACGCTGGGAAACGGAGCGCGGACTTCCGGTGCATCGTGTGCCGGGAGGCGGTCGCGGTGCTGTTTTTGCCTACAGCGATGAGTTGGCTGACTGGCTGAAAGGGCCAGGCCGGGAGGCAGACCCGAACCGCAGGGTAAGCGATCCCGGCCACGAGGACGAAAAGCGTCCAGTCTCAGGGAATGACTCACAGCCACTTTCGAGAGTGGTTAGATCTGCGACTGAGATTCTAGTCTCGTCGCGGACGAGCTCTTGGCTGCTACTACTGGTTCTTGTTGCGAGCGTCGCCATATTCGTGGGCAAAGGCGGACCCTTCCTTAAGGCTTCCGCGAATCAGCACGTGCCTAGTCCCGAAGCTCAAGAACTCTATCTGAAGGGACGATATTTTTGGAATCGCCGGACTCCGGACGATCTCAACCGGGCAATCGACTACTTCACGCAAGCCATTGTCAAAGATCCCGATGGTGCTCAAGCCTACGTAGGTCTGGCCGATTGTTACAGCTTGCTAAGAGAATTCGGCGCCATGTCGCCAACCGAAGCGTATCCCCGCGCTTTGTCTGCCGCCCAACGTGCGACGGAGCTCGATGACAAGTCTTCCGAAGCTCACATATCTCTAGCCTTCGTAACCTATTGGTGGTCATGGAAAGCCGTGACCGCCGAACGGGAATTCAAGCGCGCCCTCGAACTAGATCCGAACTCAGTCCGCGCCCATCATTGGTACGCCACCTACCTTCTAGGCAGAAATCGCTACTCGGAAGCACTCGATCAGATTGAACAGGCACGAAAACTGGAGCCCTCGTCGACCCCGATACTAGCTGACAAAGGGCTCATGCTCTGGCAATCGGGCAAGCACGCCGAAGCGCTTGATCTCCTCACTCAGCTAGAAACAACCGAACCCCAGTTTTCCTCCACCCACGATTATCTGGGGCGCATTTACTGGGAGGAGAAAGACTATGGCCGAGCACTCGCTGAATGGAGGCGCTTGGCAGTGTTAAGGCACGACGAGGCGGGACTCGCTGTCGCCGATGCTCGAGAAAAGGGCCTTGCTTCTGGCGGGCTCACGGGACTACTCAAAAGCGAATTGCCCGTGCAGAAAGAATTGGTTGATCGCGGAGGAGGTTCAGCTTATGCCGTGGCGGCTATCTACGCCGCATTGGGGATGCGGTCGGAGGCTCTCACCTATCTGCAGGTATCACTCAACCGGCATGAGGACGCCATGCTCGAAGCCGCTCCCATTCCTCCACTGGATAACGATCCCGAGTACCAGAAATTGCGCACTCAAGTGAAACAGCTGTTGGTTCAGTAGATCGAAGAGCTCTGTGGGATTACCTCATTGACCTGCTCAAGTGCCGTATCATGTCTGACGTCGATCTAGAGGCGGAATCAATTGATAGAGCAAGCACCCAGCCACATCGATCCATCCCGTCGTCGCGACAACCTGAGTTTGTTGGCCATCGCTTCGTTAGTGGCCGTTGTGCACATAGCAACGAACGGCCGCTACGGCTTTCACCGCGACGAACTGCAGACCCTGAGTGATTCGTTGCAGATGGATTGGGGATTCGTAGCCTATCCGCCGTTCACGCCTTTGGTAGAGCGGTTGGCGATGACCTTGTTTGGACATTCGATGATAGGGCTGCGAATGTTCTCAGTCGTGTCACAGTCTGCGGTTGTTTTGCTGAGCGGCTTGATGGCACGAGAACTCGGCGGAGGAGGCCTGGCACAGATCACGGCTGCAATTGCGGTGGCCCTGTCGCCGCTTTCGATGTTTGAAGGAACGGAGTTTCAATACACGACATTTGATTACCTGTGGTGGGTGTTGATTGCATACCTTGTTATCCGGATGCTGAACTCGAACGATCCGCGGTGGTGTGTACCTATCGGTGCGGTCATCGGCCTCGGGTTTATGACCAAGTACACCATGGGGTTTTATGTTGCTGGCATTGTGGGGGGCATGGCGTTGACGGGCGCGAGGCGGTTCTTTCAGAGCAAGTGGTTGTGGATTGGAGCGGCCTTGGCCTTCCTGATTTGTCTGCCCAATCTCATTTGGCAGTTTCGCCACGACCTCATTTCACTGCACTTCCTGCAGCACATTCACGCACGCGATGTGCGACAAGGAAGGAGCCAAGGATTCTGGCTCGATCAGTTTCGCATCGCGACGAATCTCGCGTCAGCGCCTCTGTGGATTGCGGGATTGTTTTTCTCATTTCGCAACCAGCGATACCGGATGCTGGGTTGGATGTATGTAATTCCGCTAGCGCTATTCGCGGCGACGAAGGCCCGCTTCTACTATGTCGGCGCGGCCTATCCCGCGTTGCTGGCGATGGGCGCGGTTGCGGGCGAGCGCTGGATTTCGAACCTACGCCGGACCTGGCGCTGGACCATCGAGGTCGCATTGTTTGCGGGGATGGCAGTTTGCGGGATCTATTTTGCACTGCTAATCATTCCCTGGGCTTCGAGTGGCCGGTTGAGAGAGTTTGCGCTGAAAAACAATGGCGATCTGCGCGAGGAGATTGGCTGGGACGATCTGGTGCGTGCAGTGGCCGATGTCCGGGATGGGCTCACCCCTGAGCAGAGAGAGAACTTCGGAATAGTGGTTGGAAATTATGGCGAAGGCGGCGCAATCACGATTTTGGGGTCAGAGTATCATCTGCCGCCAGCGATTCAACTCACGAACTCGGGATGGCTGAGGAGCTATCCTGCGTCTCTACCAAACACGTTGATTGTCGTCGGCTGGAGGCAACAACAACTGGATGCGGCTTTCACCGGCTGTCGGGTCGCAGGTCACAACGGAAACTCGCTTGGGGTAAAGAATGAAGAGAGCGAGGATAATCCCGACATTTACGTTTGCGGACCTCCCAAACAGGGCTGGGCCGAGTTTTGGAGAACGCATCAGAGGTTTGGATAAGTTAGGGATGATTCAGCACGAAAATTCTAAGAACATCCTGTGGTCGCTCCAGCCATCGCACGCATTCTCACTGAACTGATTCCCGTTGATCGTGGGGCAAAGCCCCGACTTTGGGATGTCCTGCCTTCATGTTGGAGTGGAACTTCCGCCGCCTGCTCTGGTGAACTGTTTCTACCCTGAAGCACACTTCCGTTACCCTGACTTCACTCAGACCTTGAAATATAGTTCGTGAAGCCACCCGTCAGCCAGGCGCAAGAGCACTCCTGAAAGCCATGCCTGGTCAATAGTCGAACTCGCCAAAATCTAGATTTTGTTTCACATGGAGGGAACCGCCATGAAGTTTGCAGATGGACTGCCCATGCTCTCCTTTCGCAAGCATAGGGGACACGCACGACTGGTAATTCTTGCCTGCGCCATCGCTTTCTGCGCCGCCAGTATGAAGGCCCAAACGAGCACCAGTCCACAGGGCGGTGCGGCGATCTTCACCGGGCCAAATGCAATCTGCGCATCCAGCCAAAGTGGCATTTCTGGTGCACAGAATTTCCAGCCCTGCGTAGACTCGAACAACAACGGCCAGTGGTTTACGGTCATGAACGCCTCGATTAAGACGTCGACGAACAAGACTCTGTTCGTCTCTCCATCGCTGGTAACCGGGCTCTACACCAATACGCAGGTCAAAGGAGGCTCAAGTGGAACATCACAAACGGCGACCGCAGTGGCGAGCGTTGCCGTTCGCGTATTACTCGACTGTTCGAATTGCGCGGCAGTCGGTTCGCCCCAGACCACCCCAGCCTACTTCTCTAGCGCCGGGTATCCGGATGCCGCGGGAAGCGGAATCGTGTTCGACGCCAGAATTCAGCAGCTGACCGCAACTCTGGGCAGTGTAATTACCAGCACCTGCCTTGTGGATCTCAGTACGTGCACGCCTGAACAGATCGACTTAATTCTCTCGACAACAAGTGCACATAGCTTCAATTTCATTTTGAAACAGGTGGGATCAGGACAGCATGTCGTCACCGTCCAAGCTCGCCTAGACGCCGGAAATGTTTGCTACAACAATCTCGGTAGCGTCACGATTTGCGACAACACCGCTGTCGTAAACACCTCGCTGGCAACCTCTGTTTCCGCCGCCGTTTTTGGGCTCGGTTCAGTGACGGTGTTGCCCGTGCAATTGGCTCCAGGATTCAGCTTCTAGACCTAACCCTGCTGTCGGCGAATTTGCCGCAAGAGCACACCCGAGCTGGGCATGGCACGGGTGTTTCCTATCACTACCTTATTTATGTCGTACTGGGTCTTGCCGTCAGGCCCAAAAACTGGTCAAAATCAGCTCCTGAAGGACCTGTGCGTTGCCCCCGTGCAGTGATTCTATAAATACAGAATGTACGGTATCGCACATTGATACTCCGACATGGCATCTTAGGCGAGTCCAAAAGAAAACGCTTACTTTATGCGCCAGGGTGCTCAATACGAGCGGGAAGCCATTAGCTTTCAATTGCTCGAATCGCTCAAGGGTAGCCTCCAATCGCTCGAAGACCTCAGGCTGGTGCCTCACAACGATCCTCATGTTCTCCGGCTCAAGCAGCACCTTCGCCAGAAGGTCGCCGAAATCGAGCACCGGCTTGCCGAGATCTATGGAGAAGCAACCGCATAGCTTGCGGAATCACTTCTTCCCCAAGAAGCGGAGGCGACCGGTAAAAGCCCGGCCCTCATAGTTGCCAAATCGAAGGAAATCCGCAGAGTTGATGTCGTTATTGACGTAGGTGTAGTTCTTGTGGCCGGTGACGTTGTCGAAGCCTCCACGGATGGCCCAGTAATAACCAAAGGCCCGAAAGCGCTTTTCGATGTGAGTGTTAAGTGTGAACCAAACGGGGAATCGACGCGACCCGGGCGGCTCGACTAACTGGATCTGGTCATTGACCACATGGAAGGGAAACCCCGTTCGCAGTTCGGTCGAATAGGCGAAATCGAAGCCCTTATAAATGGGAAGCAATCCCCAAGACAGAAATCGATTGGGACTATCCCAGGCATAAGGCCCGGGCTGCTGTCGACTGAACTGGGGATTATCGATATTGAAGTCGAGTACCTGATTGGACCGGGAATTTGATCGCATGTAGGACGCAAACAGCATGTGTCCATTCGGGAAGGCGTGGCGTGCCTGGATCTGAAAACCGTCGTAGCGATCCTGACGAGTGTCTTGGAGCACGAAATTGCCGTTCAGGACGTTATTGTTCGCGAGGTCGTAAACGAGTCCGTGCGCGCCGACTTTCTGAATGTATTCCACCTTGAGATAGACCGCGGCTGGAAGTTCTCGTTCAAGAGCAAGGCTCCAGTTGACGAACCTCGGCGCTTGGAGCCTTTGGCTATTCGCCGAGAACGTGGACACGATGGGGCCGACGACGCTAGGAGCAGTGGAAAAGAAAAAGTCTTGGCGAGTGCCAGCGTCCGGACGGGCGATCAAGAAAAGTGGAGTGGCGTCATAGAAGATACCCACGCCGGCGGAGAACTTCGTCTTGCCTGAAGCGTCGATCGAATACGTAGTTGAAAATCGAGGGGACAGGAGAGAGTGGCGAATGATTTGGTCCCAGTCATAACGAACCCCCATTTCGAGGAGCAAACGGCTCGTCAGGTGCCAGCGGTCTTCGCCGTAGGCACTGGCTTCGAAGTTGCGGGTGGTGCCAGCAGGCATTCCGGGAAACGTTGAGTAGCGGGTGCAGGTTGATGGAACCACGAAGCAGCCATTCAGAGGGAGAGAGATTTGTCCCTCAGCCAGATACACAATTGGTTGACGGTGGAAAGTAGCATCGTAAACCAGACGATCAAGATCGGTGCCGAACTTGAGGTCATGCTGTCCGTGCCAATGGCGCGTGTGCAGAAAAGCATTCGAGGAGAGCTGCCAGCGGTCAGCTCTGGTGTGTGCGCTGAGGTAGTAACTCCCGCCGGCAGTTTCCGGAGTCAGGAAATACTGACTCGAGCCGTGACGGGTTTCGTCGAGATCATAGCGGTTGAAGCCCAGCCCAACTTCAAGAAGTTCTCCACTGGGGAAGTAATGCTGCTCCTTTGCGCTCGCCTGATAAATGGGTTGGGTGAACAGGGGAGTAGAGGCTTGAGGGTTCGCTGGCGAGATCCCGGAATACGGGTCACGGAGATAGTTGAAGTTGAATCCGCCGGTAAGAGTGTCTCGAGCGCTGGCGCTGCCCTGCAGTTTGAGAAAGTTGCCAAAGCGAGTCGAGAGATCGGAATCTGCGTGGGTGGGCAATTCAGAAACGACGGTATTGAGGTAATCGAGGTCGACTGCATCATAAAACCAGAGCTTGCCTTCGCGAACGGGCCCCGACACGATGAATCGCGGGTTGAATTCGTTTAAAGCCAAGCCCTTCTTGGTCTGGACCGATGGGATGAAATCAGTTGCGAGGAAGCGGAGGTGGTTATCGCCTGTCCCCGTGCTGATGTCCAGGACTCCACCTGAACCTTTGCCGTATTCGGCGGAGTATCGGCTGGTTTCCGTCTGAAGCGAGCGAATGGCGTCGGTAGCCACGCGAATCAGTAGAAGACCGTTGGATGGTTGGGTGACATTGAAGCCATCAAACAACGTCAAAGTTTGATAAGTGTGGGCCCCGGCCAAATGGGGTTGGCCGCTAGAGTCTTGTTGGACCCCAGGCATGAAATTAAGGATGTTGCGATAGTCATTCGTGACCGGGTACGGGATGTCGATGATCTCGATCCCAGTCAGTTGTTCCTGCGCCTGGGTCTTTCCGGGATCGACCGCGGGAGGAGACTCGGTGACATTTACGACGTCTTTCACCTCCTGCACATGGGAAAGCGTCACGTCGACGCGGCCCTCAAGCCCGAGCTTTACGTCGGATAGCGCAACGGCGTAAAAGCCCTCTTTCTGAACTCGAAGCTGTGCAGTTCCGGGAGTGAGATTCGAGAATTGACAAGTGCCGGCAAATCCGGTTTCGCAGCGAAGAGCTCCTGCGTTGAGTTCTTGTAAGGTGACTCGCGCTGCGGGAACCGGAACTGAGTTCTCATCCAGCACAAGAATGGTCAGGGTCGCCGATTGCGCCATAACCATCTGCGCCATCAATACTAGAGCGAACAGCGCGGTTCGGGTGCTAAAACGAATGGCGAAACCTTGCCTCTCCCCTGAGGATCGAAAACCAAGCTCTGCCAATAAGATATGGCAAAAGGGTTCGATGTGCTTGTTCGCTTTCGAGCCTTCGCATCGTAGCTGAAAAGCGCTCAGTCGGCTCCTGCCGGGTGGTTGCCTATTAGAAGCTGCTGCGGGCGAGTCGACTCTTCATTTCCTTGCGGCAGAATTCAGTCACACAAACGTCAAGCACGCTTCTCCATACCGCGGTGTTCTCTCGGGAATCATTTGCGTTCACAAGATCAATGGTGATCATGCGTTCGAGTTCATCGTAGCCCGATTGCCACCTGTGCATATAATCAGTATCAGATTTGCTTTTTTCGTCGAAACCTGTCCACTCCTCGTGAAGCAAACGCAGTCGCCTGACGAGATTTCCCATCCGGACTTTGTCCTCAACCTCAAATCCGGTAACCTGTGCACCTGCCGCCGCGACCAGAGGTCTTGAGTCGTTCAATGCAGCGGAGACAAATGGCTTCAATTCCGGCGGATTACGAAGGAGAGCCATATCAACCAGCAGGCTTACCCTACAGTCACTGGTGCCCATGTCATTGTAGGCCGCCAGGGCAGGGCCCAATTTCTCAGTTCCATATCCGGGATCCACCCGGAGGAAATACGTCAAAAGACCGGCCTCAATCGAACATGGCCAACTTGGCCCCCAAACCTCGTAGACTTTCTTCACCCGGGGAAGGATTGAGTCGGTAGCGTACAGGCCGATAATAGGGGCAACGCGAGACATTCGCTCGGTCCAGCGGTCCTCAAGAATACGGATCAACTCTCTATCGAGTTCACGGCTAGGCGGCAGCTTCATATAGCGAATGCGAAACAAGTCGAATGGCTCGTCGAGCCGTAGCACGCGAGAAGTGAACAGTTCCTGAGCTTTGGGGGCGTCCCGTTTGCTTATTTCTTGCAGCGTGACTTCCCGAATAAAGTCGGCTTGTGGCGCCGGAGGATTGGCATAGATCTCCGTGAGAACCGCAAGCACTTGATCGTTGGGCAGCGTTTCCAACCAGCGAAAATTCAGTAGATCATTTTCCAGTTCGAAAACAGGGAGATCTGCTAATGAAGCAAGAAGCAGGGAGCCGCCATGGAGGGACCCCAGGTCACAGAAAAAGCCTTCGATGAGTATCACCTGTATTCGCTCGAACGGCCGACGACGCTGCACGACCGTGAAACCAAGCAGGTAGAGTTCCTGCGGTCAGAGCGGGTTCAGTCGAACACAATTTACGTGTACGACGGATGGAAACAAGATCCCAATTACAACAATTGGCCCATGGAAAACATCCGCGCCCAGGAGGCATTTGGGACAGCCTTCAATTCGAAGGTTTGGGTTATGCGCGAGTTGAAGAACAGCAAGGACAATGGTTTGGGTATCCCTTTGCCCAAGGGGAAGGTGCGGTTCTACAGGCGTGATGATGATGGACAATTGGAATTTATCGGCGAGAATGAAATTGATCACACACCCAAAGACGAGCTCTCGCGAATCTACACCGGAAATGCATTTGATCTGACCGGCGAGCGCCATCGCATGGACTTCAAGCTGAATTCGACCGCCAGTTGGGTCGATGAAAGCTTCGAAATAAAGTTACGAAACCACAAGGCCGCAGCCGCCCAGGTGAGAGTGGTGGAGCATTTGTACCGATGGAGCAGCTGGGACATCAGCAAGAGTTCGGAACCGTTCAAGAAGATAGATAGTCAAACCGTGGCGTTCACGGTCGAGATTCCTCCTGATGGCGAGAAAGTTCTCACCTATCAGGTGCACTACTCATGGTAGGGTTTGATCGCCCGAGCACTTGTTTGTGGTCCATCAGGTTGAATCAACTGATCTGCCTCGAGTGCATAAGTACCACTGTTTCAACGCTTCTTTGACGGGCCTCGGCGCTCGGTGCGCGCCTTGTCAAGCCCTGCCGCAATCTCGTCAAACGCAGGTGTGGGTCCCTTCCACCTCAATGCATCGACATTTGCGAAGAGTTTGATATCTGATCGGAGCGTGGCCAGCGTTCTGAACAGCAACGCCCGGTCCCATTCCCGGCAGAGCGTCCCAGCCAGAGCACTCGCGCCCGCCGCGTTAACGTGCCATTCGCGGCAGTCCTTGGGAATAGACTCGAGATGCAGGAACTTTCCGAGCACTGCGGCTGTGGACTTCGCACCCCATCCGGGCAAGCCCGGGTATCCGTCGGCGGAATCTCCCACCAGAGCAAGGAAGTCGGGGATTGAACACGGCGACACGCCAAACTTCTCGACAATCGCGGCCTCATCGAAGACTGTGCGGGTACGCCGGTTCAACTGCACAATCCGCGACCCGGACACGCACTGCGCAAGATCTTTGTCCGGCGTGCAGAGAATCACGCGGTGAACCCGTTGATCGGCGGCAGCGGCCAAAGCACCGGCTGCCAGGGCGTCATCGGCCTCGAACTCTATCATTGGCCAAACCACCACACCTGCTGCCGCTAAGACTTCCTCAAGCAGTGGAAACTGGGCGAGTAGGTCTGGATCAATTCCTTCGCTCGTCTTATATTCCGGCCACAGATCGTTGCGGAAAGACTCAATCACATGGTCGGTTGCAACCGCCACATGGGTGGCCCCTTCCTTGATCATTCCCAGCACGGACGCGAGAACTCCACGAACGGCGGCGACTTCGCGGCCCTGTGCGTCCCGAGCTGAGGGCAGCGCATAATAGTGGCGGAACAGTTCGTAGGTGCCGTCTATCAGATGTACTTCCAAGAAGAGCCCCCTCGAAGGCTGGCACCCAGGCTGGACCGAGCGATGCAGCTGGGTGGGTGTGGGCTTCGATGCCGACAGCCCCGCGACTTCTTACCTTTCGCTCAGAGATTGCCGAAGATATCCCGCCACGTCGCTTACGAAGCGATGCACCGAGACCTCAGCGATACGATGTCCGATGACCGCGTTCATGGTCTTCCCGACCGCGCCGAAGGGTGGCTCGTAGATCCCAAAGAAGTCCAATTGAGTTTCCGTCGAAGTCAACGGATATACAGACAGCTCGCCGTTCATGAGCGGAAAAAGACGCGGGGCCGTAGCCGCTTGCCAGTCCAGCTGCAATCTGGTAACGGGAATGGAGGCTAGCTCGACAAGCTTTTCCTCCACGCTCTTCACGGAAATATTGATGTCGGTTTTCAGGCCAATCCCGCCAAAATCTACATGGAGCTCTGCGGCAACCGAATGTGCACGGGATGCCGCCGCCTTGGTTGCTGCCTGAAATACCGCCGTCGCATTCTGCTTTAAGGCGTCGCGGACCTGCTCGTAGGGATGATTTACGTAATCGTAGCTACGAATTTCCCGCCGTTTCTCGATCAGTGTCATGGGTGCCGCCGGACCGTCCGGTAGGGTTTGCGGCACCAACTTTACCACACTGGCTCGAAGCACATTGGAACCAAGATCGAAAGATTCATTCCTGCTCGTCTCTCCATCCAATTCCTTTGAACCTGATCAAAGCGAAGGAACTTGCCTGTATTCAGGAAGACGATTTTGCTTGTATCATGGCTAACGCTCTGTATTTGATCTAAATCGTGGGGAGATTCATGTCTCAGGTTGATGTCCCTTTGGTGGGTGAGAGTTTTGGACAGACACGGCGTGCAGACAATTGGTGGGTGCAGCCGTTGGTCGTATTCCTCGGGTTATCCACGTTCATTGTTTATTCCACTTGGGCGGCTCTGCAAGGGCAGCATTTTCGCTTCGGGCCTTATCTTTCGCCATTTTATTCACCCGAGTTGTTCGGATCCGCCCAGGCGTGGTTTGGTCAGAACCCGAAATGGATCCCCGGTTGGGTCACGGCTGCGATGCTCATCCTATGGGCGCCAGGCGGATTTCGGTTCACTTGCTACTACTATCGGGGAGCCTATTACAAGGCCTTTTGGGCGGATCCACCGGCTTGCACGGTTGGAGAGCCGCGGAAGAAGTACTTAGGAGAGCGGTCGTTCCCATTGATCGTGCAGAACATTCACCGCTACTTTCTCTATCTAGCCTTGGTGTTTATCGTCATTCTCGCCCGCGACGTGTGGGATGCTTTGTGGTTCGATGGCCATTTTGGTATCGGTGTGGGCACGCTCGTGTTGTTCACCAACGTAGTGCTCCTTAGTTCTTATACCTTCGGCTGCCATTCGCTGCGCCATCTCATTGGAGGTTTTCGCGACCGTTTAGCGGGAAAACCTGTCGGCAAGCGCGCCTATGACTGCGTCAGTTGTCTAAACCGCCGCCACATGCTGTTCGCCTGGTGCAGCCTGTTCTCAGTTGGCTTTTCCGACCTTTACGTGCGGATGTGTTCGATGGGGATCTGGCACGACTGGAGGATCCTCTAGTGCCCGAGTACGTCACGCATGAGCACGATGTTCTCATCATCGGCGCCGGCGGCGCCGGATTACGCGCCGCAGTAGAGGCCTCTGCCGCTGGAGTCAAGGTGGCCGTCATTTCAAAATCTCTTCTCGGCAAAGCCCATACTGTCATGGCTGAGGGCGGCGTCGCCGCAGCCATGGGGAATGTCGATGACCGGGATAGCTGGCGGGTCCACTTCGCCGATACCATGCGAGGGGGCCAGTACTTGAATAACTGGCGCATGGCGGAACTTCATGCCAAGGAAGCGCCGGCACGCGTGCGCGAGCTGGAAGCCTGGGGAGCTCTTTTCGATCGCACCCAGGATGGCCGCATACTGCAGCGGAACTTTGGCGGGCATCGCTATCCCCGGCTGGCGCACGTTGGCGACCGAACTGGCTTGGAAATGATTCGTACCCTCCAAGACCACGGCATCCACCTCGGGCTGGACGTTTTCATGGAGCACACGATCGTCACGCTCCTAAAAGACGGTGGACGCATCGCTGGGGCCTTTGGTTACGACCGCGAACGGGGACGGTTTCACCTATTTCGTGCGAAGGCCGTCGTGCTTGCGACCGGTGGAATTGGAAGGGCTTACAAAATTACCAGCAATAGTTGGGAGTACACCGGCGACGGGCACTCGCTTGCCTATCATGCAGGGGCAGCGCTGATGGATATGGAATTCGTGCAGTTCCATCCCACCGGGATGATCTGGCCGCCCAGTGTGCGTGGAATTCTGGTGACGGAAGGAGTACGCGGAGAGGGAGGTGTGCTGCGCAACCGGGATGGTGAACGCTTCATGTTCAAGGACATTCCTCCTCTTTATGTCAACCAAACCGCGACTTCGGAAGAAGAAGGCTGGCGTTATACGCAAGGGGATAAAGAAGCCAAGCGCCCGCCCGAGTTGCTGACCCGGGACCACGTTGCGCGATGTATTCGCCGCGAAGTCCGGGATGGCCGGGGAAGCCCTCATGGCGGTGTCTTCCTTGACATTGCTTGGATCAAGGAAAAGATGGCGAAGGCCCCGGAACACATCAAGAAGAAACTGCCCAGCATGTATCACCAGTTCAAGCAGCTCGCTGATATCGACATTACCAAGGAACCCATGGAAGTCGGTCCCACGACTCACTACATGATGGGTGGAGTCAAGGTCGATGCCGATTCCCAGATGTCAGACGTGCCCGGATTGTTCGCCGCCGGAGAATGCGGCGCCGGACTCCACGGTGCCAACCGTCTGGGTGGGAACTCCCTTTCTGATCTCTTGGTTTTTGGAAAACGGGCGGGGGAGTACGCCGCCGCGTTTTCGAAAGAGAATTCCTTGGGGTCGGTGAATGTCGAGGAACTGGCATCGGTCGAGAAACAGGCTTTGCAACCCTTTGAGGGCCACGGCTCGGAAAACCCCTTCGGCGTGCAACACACTTTGCAGGACCTCATGCAGGATTTGGTGGGCATTGTGCGCCAGGAGAGTGAGATGCTGCAGGCGCTCGATCGCATTCGTGAATTGAAAACCCGCAGCCTCCAGGTTAGCGTGGATGGAAATCGGGAATACAACGCCGGCTGGCACACTGCACTCGATCTCCGCAACTTGCTCACGGTGTCAGAAATTGTGACGCGGGCTGCCCTGGAGCGCAGAGAAAGCCGCGGTGCACACTTCCGTGACGACTTTCCGTCGAAGGATGAGCAGTTCGGCCGATTCAATATCGTGGCTCGCAAGGGCGCCAACGGAGAAGTACAGCTTACCCGCGAGCCGATTGCTGTGATGCGGGAAGACCTGCGGCAAGTGATCGAGGAGATGAAGTAATGGCGACGGCAACGTTTCGCATCTGGCGGGGGGAGAAGGGCCAAGGTAAATTTCAGGATTACACCACCGAGGTTTCCGCGGGGATGGTCGTCCTCGACGCCGTTCATCAGATCCAGGCGGAACAGGCCGGTGATCTCGCGGTTCGGTGGAACTGCAAGGCAGGGAAGTGCGGCTCGTGCTCGGCGGAAGTGAATGGCATGCCGAAATTGATGTGCATGACGCGCTTGAACTCGCTTCCTCTTGATAAGCCCGTGACGGTTGAACCCATGAAGGCCTTTCCTCACATGAAGGATTTGGTGACGGATGTCTCATGGAACTATGAGGTGAAAAAACGCATACCGAAATTTCAGCCGCGCAAGCCTGACGCCGAGGATGGCACCTGGCGCATTGCACCCGAAGACGTCGAACGCGTGCAGGAATTTCGTAAATGTATTGAATGCTATCTCTGTCAGGATGTTTGCCACGTATTGCGAGATCACCACATGCATGAGGAGTTCATCGGTCCTCGGTTTCTGGTCTATACCGCAGCCCTCGAGATGCATCCCCTCGATGTAGGCGACAGGCGCGACGATCTCAGAAAACAATTGGGCATTGGGTTGTGCAACATCACAAAATGTTGCACCAAGGTTTGCCCGGAAAGCATTACGATTACCGACAACGCGATCATTCCGCTCAAGGAACGTGTGGTGGATAAGTTCTTTGATCCGCTCTCCAGGTTGTTCCGGGTATTCAGCAATTCGAAGACGTAGGAGTTGTTATGCATTTCGAACTGAAATCCATTTCCGTCCAAAGTATTCCGGAAGCGCTCGCAAAAGTGGAACGTTACCGGCTTCTGAATGAACCGGTTCTTGCGGAGAGCATATGTCTCGACGTATTGGCCATCGTGCCTGATCACCAGCAGGCACTCATTTCACTTCTCCTGGCCCGCACCGATCAGTTCCACTCGAACATGAATGCAAGGGCGGCTCAAGAGGTCCTTGCGCAGATTCGGGGCGACTACGAGCAGGCCTACTATGCGGGGATCATTTGGGAGCGCCTGGGGAGCGCGCGCATTCGCCAGGGCGGCGCAGGAGCTGGAGCCTCCGCATATCACGCGTTGCGGGAGGCAATGGACCACTACGAGCAGGCCCGGAAGCTTTCTCCCTCCGGAAATGACGATGCCATTCTGCGCTGGAATACCTGTGCCCGCACCATCATGCAAAACTCGGAGATCCGGCCTGGGCCGGAGGCAGACCCCTCGCATGCCTGGGTTGGCGACGAAGCCGACTCTGCCCTCGCAGACCTCTAGGTCCACGTCTCCGACGAAATCGTCGCTACCATGTGGCTAGTCGGATGTTCCGCCGGGTGGCGCTCTCCTTGTCATCCCCTGCCACGGTTGCCATTCAGCTATTCATAAACCTTGGTTGGGGTGTAAAAAAGGCGGGAGTTTCCTCCCGCCTCAAGGCTGGAACAGCAGGTTCGCTGATTCAGGCCAAACCTGACAAAAACGAAAGCCGAATCACTTCAAAGCGTAGGCGAATGAAATCGAAGTTCCATCGTTCAAGTTAATGACGAAGTAGTAGAGCACGCCGCTCTTGTTGAGCGACCCGTTGTTCTTAGTGCTCTGATTGAAAATCCACTGCATTGCCGTCGGGTCCCAACGGAAGGCGGTATCAGGAGTTGTTGAGTAAACCGTCTCGTCCACCGTGATACTAGGCGAGTTTGCCATGGCGACTAAACCATAGCCCGTGATCACTCCCGGTGTTCCGATTGAATTGCCGTTGGCATCGCACACGGCAACTTTCGTTGGCACCGTGCTGCCCATCTTGAACACGCTTGAGCCATCGGGGTTGATCGGCTGACGGATTGCGTGGCCGGCGTCTCCGGCGCACATCGTACCTGCCGCCATGTAATGTACAACCTGCTGTATCGAACCCGAATTGCCGGTGAAATTGCTATCGCCGCTGTAAATCGCGGTGATGGTGTGCGTATTCACCGCCAGGCTTGAGGTGGTGTAAGTTGCCATGGCACTTCCGTTAAGAGCTACCGTACTCAGCGTGTTCGCCCCATCCTTGAAGGTGACCGTTCCGGTCGGGGTGCCGGAGAACTGAGGAATAATAGTTGCTGTGAAGGTTACAGGAGCGTTGAGGATCGATGGATTTGACGATGAGGTCACGGTCACCGAGGTGGTTGCTTGCGCGATGGTCAATGTGCCTGGCTGATACGTGATCGTGTAGTTGGTTGAGGTCTGACCCGAGCAGATGATTGGGTAGCTACCTACGGGGCTTAGGGGGACGGCTGTCGTAGAACAATTGAGGACGCCTCCGAGTGAGGAGGCGGTATCTCCCGCCAAGAGGGTTATGTAGGTTACCGTAAAGTTCGGCAGCGCCTGTCCAAAGCCCTTGGCTTTGTTGTCGGCTTGAATCGTCAATGGAGCTGGGGTGATCGTTAGACTTCCTGGAACAAAGGTTGTGAAGTCATAGTTGCTCGCCGAGAGCGTCCCCTGCGTGCAGTTGATCGGATAAGGGCCTGGTACCGAGCTGTTCGCCACTGCCGTCGTGGTGCAGTTCGCCGCTCCCGTCACGCCGCTCGTCGTCAGCATTTCCCCGTTCACGAACCCACTAATCGTGGCGTCAAAGGCTGGATCTGAGGCACCGTACTGCCGGTTCTTATTGTTTGCTGTCACTGTCAGGTGCGCCGCCGTGATCGTCAGATTTCCAGCAACGAAACTGAAGTCGTAGTTGGTTGCCGCGAGCGTCCCCAGCGTGCAGTTGATCGGGTAAGGCCCAGGTACGGGGCTCGCGGCCACTGCCGTCGTGGTGCAGGAGGCAGTTCCCGTCACTCCGCTGGTCCCCGGGGTCTCGCCGTTCACGAATCCGGTGATCGTGGCATCGAAGGTGGGATCTGGGGCCCCGTACTGGCGGTTCTTATTCTTGGCTGTGACCGTCAGATGGGCTGGCGTGATGGTTAGACTTCCGGGAACAAAGGTGGTGAAGTCGTAGTTGGTAGCCGAGAGCGTCCCCAGCGTGCAATTGATCGGGTAAGGACCGGGTACCGGGCTGTTGGGGCCTGCCGTCGTGGAGCAGTTCGCCGTTCCCGTCACTCCGCTGGTGGCCAGGGTCTCGCTGTTCACAAATCCCGTGATCGTGGCATCGAAGGCTGGATCTGCGACACCGTACTGCCGGTTCTTATCGTTTGCCGTCACTGTCAGGTGGGCCGTCGTGATGGTTAGAGTTCCGGGAACAAAGGTAGTGAAGTCGTAGTTGGCTGCCGTCAGTGTTCCCTGGGTACAGTTAATCGGATAAGGCCCGGGTACCGGGCTGTTCGCCACCGCAGTAGTTGTGCAGGCGGCAGCGCCGCTGACGACGCTGGATGTTTCTCCATTCTTGAAGCCGCTGAGCGTAGCCGTCAGGGAAGGATTCGCAGCTCCGTAGGCACGGCTTTGGTCGTTCGCCGTCACCGTCAAATGCGCCTTAGTGATGGTTAGAGCTCCGCTAACGTAACTGAAGGTATAGTTTGCCGCGGCCGCCCCAGAGCAGGTGATCGGGTAGGTCGGGGGACTGGCTGGGCTGGAGGCTGTGGCTGTGCTGCTGCAGTTCGGTTGTGAAGTCAGCACCCTCGCAGTATCGCCATTTTGGAATCCGGCCACTTGGAACGTGAAATTCGGATCGGGATCCCCGTACTGGCGGCTTACGTCGTCGGCGGTCACGGTCAACACAGCTGCAATCACGTTGATCTGAACTGTCGCATTCGCAGAATTGAGGTTCGCGGTATCGGTCGGGTTAAATGTGACCGAGAGGGATTGTCCATTGCCGGTACTCAGCACAGTCCCGGGCGCCGGATTATATACGTAGGAACCTCCCGGAAGTGGCCGGCCGAAGATTTGCACCTCATCAATCAGACCCGTGAAGGAGTTTCCGTTCACAGGATCATACCCGATGCCCAGGTTGCCCGAACTGTTTGCAGGTGATCCGCTCAGTGATGTTGCGGCGCCCTGTTGTCCGCCATCGATGTACAAGGACATTTTGTTCGTAGTGCTGTCCCAAGTGCCGGTGACGTAATGGAACTTGCCGTCAAGAATATCGAGGGTTGAGGTGACCTTGTCGGTCGATGTCCCGTTCCCAATTTCGAATTCAAGATGACCAGTGCTGCCATCTACTTGGAATGCCCAGCCGTTGTTGGTGCTGGAGTCGTATGACTTATCGACGATCGGTTCCAGTCCAGGCCCAGAGTGGCTGCCCCGCAACCAGAAGCCTGCGGTAAACCCGGGAGCCGTGAGGTCGTAACCAGAATTCGCGTTGATGACTACGCTGTCGCCTACACCGGAGAAGCTGAAGGCCTGGCCGATTTTGCCAGCGGGAAATGTCACTCCGCTGACAGTTCCGTTGTTGGTGCCGGCGGAATCGTTTGCATTGTTCTCGCCTGCCCACCACCCCGTCAGAGCGGATGCTGGCGGAAGAGCGATCGCGTTTTGTTGTGTGGTACCGAGCGCGGTGCCATAAGTGATATCTGCGGGGTTGTCCCAAACAACAATCGGAGTGGCTTTAAGAACGTTAATGGAGACGGAAGCTGATACGGTCGCGTAGTTCGGGCTGCTGGGAGTGAACACGACAGACAGGGTCTGCCCGTTCCCAGCATTCAGCACCGTTCCTGCTGCAGGCGTATAGACAAACACCCCTGGTACGCCCGCGGTTGCATTCAACTGACTGCTGCTCAACGGTGTGCCGTAGCTAATGTCGGCGGGATTGTTCCACGTGAAAGATGGTGTCGCCTGGTTTACGTCTTGGGTATAGCTGCCATTGCTCGGCTGATGGAAATCACTCGGCGTGTAGCAAGCGCTAATGGGATTTGAGCCTGCATTTAGGGTTGAAACGTTGAATGTCGTAACACCTGCTACCAGCCCAGATGAACCAAGAAGTGTTCCGGCACACGGCGTGACACCGCCATAGAGGCTCAAGGTACCTTGTGGCGTACCCGTTGCACTGGTGACGGTGGCGGTGATGACCACGTTTTGACCAAACGTTGAGGGGTTAGGAGATCCAGCTACGGTAGTCGTCGTCGCCGGGCTGATAAAGTTCACGGTCGCGGTTTGCGTAATGGTGATGGTGTCGGTCGTATCCCTTGCCGTGTAAGTGACCATCTCCGGAACGGTGTCGGTCACGCTGAAGCTCGCTTGGCCGCTCAGATTCGTTACCGCGCTGATTGCGGTAATCACGGAACTGGTGCCGCCGTTTGCTGTTAGCGAAACGGTCTTCCCGCTCACCAAGTGATTGAACCCATCCTTCAGCGTGACGGCAATGGTGGAGTTGGAAGAGCCGTCGGCGATTACCTGGGTCGGGTTGGCAACCACGGTAGATGCAGTTGTGCTCACCGGGCCCACGGTGAAATTGACGGTGGCAGTTTGGGTAATCGGCAGGTTGGCATCGGTAACATCAGTCGCCCTGTAGGTGACGGATTCGACAACGCTATCTTTTGCTGAGAACGTGGCTTGTCCGCTTGCGTTTGAAGTGCCACTCAAAGTCGCAATAGTAGAACTGCCACCAAGCGCAGCAAGTGAAACCGTCTTGCCACTGACTGGATTCCCAAACCCGTCTTTCAGCGTCACAGTAATCGTCGAAATTGAAGATCCGTCGGCCACAACCGATGTGGGGCTAGCCACGACCGAGGAAGTCCCCGCGGTTACCGGCCCGGGATTGACGGTGAACGAATTGCTAACCCCAGTGATACTCGAATTGTTTCCTGTGCCGGTCGCCGTGATGGTGAAACTGCCCGTGTTCGTGATCGAAACACTTTGATTCGCAAGAACGCCACTCGTAAATGCGGGCGACGGGTTGGTGTAAACCAGCGTCCCGGTTGACGTCAGATTGACCTTGTTTCCATTTGCGTCGAAATTGGTATCGATGTTGTTGTTGGCGTCAAAAGCAGTGACGGTGATGGCAAATGCCTGCCCGGCAGTCTGAGGACTGGTGATTGCGCTGATCGTGAAGTGATCGAGAGCCCCTGGCGTGACGTTGAAGGCGGCGCTCGTAGCACCTGTCAATCCTGTGCTAGCAGCGCTCAGAGTGTACCCCACTCCGGTTTTGTTGATCGAGAGATTGCCGAAAGTGGCTACGCCAGCCACCGCTGCTTGGGTTAATGTGCCACTCAGTGTGCCGCTGCCGGGATTTGCTCCGATCGCCATTGTGACCTGCGCACTGCTGGTGCTGACCGGGTTCCCCCCTGCGTCCTGGATCTGCACTGTTATTGGCGGGGCGATCGAGGAACCTGCCGCGGAATTGGAGGGCTGCTGGCTGAAAGCGAGTGTGGTTGCCGCACCGGCAGTGATGTTAAAGGGGTTGCTGGCCGCGCTGGTCAATCCGGTGCTGCTAGCGGTCAGTGTGTAACCGGTCCCCGCCTTATTGATCGAAAGATTATTGAAGGTCGCGTTACCGGCTGACGCGCTCAGCGTCAAAGTACCGCTCAGCGTCCCACTTCCTGGGTTTGTTCCAATGGCCACGGTGATGGCCGCCGTGCTTGTGGTCACCGGGTTGCCGTTTGCATCTTGAACCTGGATGATGATGGCGGGCGTGATGGTCAGCGTTGCTGCGGTATTCGTTGGCTGTTGATTGAACACCAGTTTCGCCGCTGCTCCAGCGGTGAACGTCACTGCCGCGGTCTCAGTGACCGTCACGTTATCGGTGGTGTCTTTTGCGGTATAGGTAACAGATTCAGCGACCGTATCCTTCACGGTGAAGGACGCCTGCCCGCTGGCATTCGTCGTACCACTGACTACGGTGACGGTTGAGCTTCCGCTCCCCGCAGTGAGCGAAACAGCTTTGCCGCTCACAGGATTGCTGTTCCCGTCCTTCAGGGTGACTGTGATTGTTGACGTGGAGGTGCCGTTCGCTGTTACCGAGGTTGGATTTGCCACCACAGTGGACGTACCGGCATTTGCTGCTCCTGCGGTGAAGGTGACTGTTGCCTGCTGCGTCACGGTCACGTTGTCGGTCGAGTCTTTAGCTGTGTAGGTGACGCTTTCAGCCACCAGATCCTTTACCGAGAACGTTGCTTGTCCGCTAGCGTTGGTCGTGCCGCTCACCGTTGTAATTGTCGAGCTGCCACTTCCTGCTGTAAGCGTAACTGTCTTCCCGGAAACTGGGTTGTTGGTCGCGTCGTTGAGCGTGACCGTGATCGTTGAACTCGAAGTCCCGTCGGCGAGTACCGACGTCGGACTTGCGACCACTTTGGAAGCACCAGCGCTGACCGGCCCCGTCGTGAAGGTTACCTGAGCGGTTTGTGAAATCGTCACCAGCGCGTCAACCGTAGCAGTGTAGGTTACGGACTCCGCCTTCGTGTCCTTGACGGTGAATGTTGCCTGGCCGTTGGCATTGGTCGTGCCGTTCACTGTCGTAATCGTGGAGCTGCCGCCGCCTTGCGAAAGAGTTACTGTTTTGTTTGCTGCGAGGGTGCCCGCGGTGTCTTTTACCGTGACAGTGATTGTTGAAGTCGAGACGCCATCATCGGCAACGCTAGTTGGGGAGGCGGATACAGCAGAGTTTGTTGCGCTGATGGGATTGAGAAGAAAATTCTGATTACTTACGGGGTTTCCGTTCGAGACATTTATATTTGATATTGTGCGAGAATTGAAACCGCTCGCCGAGGCGGTAACATCGATGGTCGCTGAATTCCCACCGTAGTTCACCGGTAGTGAATAACTTCCATTGGCAAGCGAAGTGGTGGAGTTACTGCCGCCGCTGCATCCGCTCGTACACGCGACCGTAGCCCCTGGGATTGCTGGGTTTCCCGAAGCACTGCTCCTGACTGTCCCGGTGACCGTGTCGCTTCCGTCCGTGAACGTATTCTGGGCCTGAAACCCCGATTGGCTTCCTATTGCCGTCAGATAAAATCGCACACTGACGTCATATGCATCTGGCGAGAACTGCGTGTTCACGATGTTGCCATTTGCGTCGGCCACCGCACTCATCTGCGGGTGGGTATCAATGAGCGGCGACTCGACGAGTGTCAGCATGACGGTTTCGCCCGGCTGCCATCCCGAGCCGGTGATGGTAACGATCGATCCCGGAGAGTAGTCGGGCTGGTCGGTCTTCACCGTCGGAAAGGCATAAAGCTCCGTGCCAGCGAGAGTGTTGCCGGAAGCGTCGTTGCCGCCGACAGCGAGGAGAAGTCCGTCCTGCTGCATCGCGCTCCCCACTGCGGCGCTGCGCGGGGTCACGTTTGAACCGGTTGCGGAGATGCTCGAACTCCAGACGCCTGAGGGCGAAATCTGCGGGACAAACAATTCAGAAGCACCAACAGCTGCGCCGCCGGAAGTTCCGCCTACGATCAGCACACTATTGTTGTTGGGAAGCAGGAAGGCCTGGTGTCCGCGGCGAGCGGTGGCCAGGACTGCACCGGCGTTCGTGAAGGCAGCGTTGGCCGGATCAAAAACCTCCGCGGAAGAAAAATCATTCGTGCCATCCGTGCCGCCGATGATGGCAATGCGTCCGTCGAGCAGTGTGGTAGCTGATTGTCCGTAACGCGCTGTGGCAAGGGCCGGCCCGGCGCTGATGATACCCGAAGCCGGATCAAAGATATCGGAAGAAGCCAGAGGATTATTACCATCGGACCCACCAACGATCAAAACGCGGCCGTCGTGCAAGACTGCCATGGCGTGCATGGTTCGTGGAGAGGAAAGCTGTCCTGCAAAACTGAAATTGCCAGTTGTGGGATCGTAGATCTCAATTGTGTTGTCTGTCGCACCCGCATTATCTCCACCCGCGATGAACACACGCCCATCTTGAAGCAAGACGGCAGTTGCATTGGCCCGCGCGGTAATCATTGCCGGCACCGAAGCCCAGGAGTCTGCTGCCGGGTCGTAAATCTCTGCCGAATTTGTAGTGCCACCGCCGGAGGTAATGCCCCCGCCAACCAGTACGCGTCCGTCACTGAGCGCGACGGCAAAGTGATGGCTACGCGCTACATTCATCGACGTCGCAGACGAGACAGTGCCGTCCGTCGCGAAGATCTCGGCCGATTGCAGTGGTCCACCGCCGCTGTCTCCACCCTCGATCAAGATCCGCCCATCGGGCAACAGGACGCTCGAGGCGTTTGCCCGCGCTTGTGACAGGGTGGTCCATGAAGTCCAGGTTCCGGTCGCAATCTGCGGCAAACTCGCCTTCAGCGTTCCCGCTAGGGCGAAAAGAGCTGCAAGAAAGCAGATGATCCACAGGTATCTGGAGACGCGTTTCATAAGGAGGCCTCGCTCTTGACTCGGGACAACGCGCACGCCGTTGTAGCTCGGGATTGAGACCTGAGGCTGGGAAAGCCGGGTGAGGGAATTCCGACTAGCGCTTCCTTAAGACCGGATGGAATGAACGTCCTAACAGGCTCAAGGACAATCACGCATCCGCTGTAAGCCCAAATCTTCTAGCCCGGGAGACGGCCACGCCTTGCGCTCGATAGGGGGGTAAGAAGCTGCGCAAGGGCACTTGCTACTAACAAGAGCAAGGAAAGTACCACAATTGTGGGGAAAGTGACAATTTTTAATTTAGGGAAGGACTACAAACACCCATGGTCTCAATGTTCTTCATAGCGGAGCCTGTGGATCGACGAACTCGAACGGCATGCTGACCACGGAGTTATGCAAAAGCCTGCGCTTATTGAGCAACTCTCATCCTCTTTGAAATGTGGGGCGGCCACAAAAAGAGCGTGCGACTGCGAAGGGAGACTAGGCGCCTATGGTGAAGCAACAGTTCTACTTCGGCGGGATTTCTCCGTAACCGGGTGCAGCTTGCTTCAGGTTCTGCTCAAGCGATGCCCTGGCACCGCCCATCGCCCATCGAATTCCGCCGCCCAGGAGATTCAAAAAGAACGGATTCGACCAGTTTTCGGGACGATCCCCGATCGCGGTGTAGAAGACGCGCCCCTTGCCTTCCATCCTCGCCCACGTCATAGGGTAGGGAGCGCGTTCGTACGGCTTTCCGCTCATTCCCTTTGTGTCGAGAGTCAGGATCACGTGCAAATCCGTCCTAAAATCCTTGAGTGAATACCATTCGTCGTTGAACTTGACGGGAGAGGAGACACCCTCAAGACCAGGAAATTTCGGATCGTTCACAATCAGGTTTGTATCCTGTAGTCGCGGGGTGCTGCCATGAGTGATGAACTCGCCCCCTAACATCCGCAAGTAGGGATCGGATTGTTCCCCGTGGGCGATGTAGCGGTTCGACCTGTCTTCAGGATCAGGCTGCGTGTGAAAGGTGTCGCTCGCCGCGTGGATGCCAACAAAGCCCATTCCGCCACGAATGGCGTCCAGTAATTTTTGTTTTCCTGCGGGCGACATAGGCGGATTCTTGTCGGTTCCTGCAGTCGTCAAGTCTCCGGTGGTGAAGAACACCACCGCGGCGTACTTGTGAAAGTCCGGGGAATCGAAAATGCCGCCGTCCTTGGTTGCCTTGACCTCAAAGCCATGCTTTTGCCCCAGCTGAGAGATCGCATGATCCATGATGCTGGGTTGACCGTCTTTGAGTTTTACTACGTCATGTTCGAAACCTGACGACTTGGTGAAAACCAGTACGGATTTCTTGTTTGCGGCAAAGAGCCCTTTGGACCCCGTTAGGCTCAGTCCGGCAAGGGCGCCCATCTCGACAAACTGACGACGTGTAAGTTCACGGCTCATAGATTTCGCCTGCCTTTCCTAAACTTCATTGCGACGAAAGCGCTCGGCCAGATGATCGCAGGCGCGAACCGCAAGCGCCATCATGGTGAGCGTTGGATTCTGGCACGCCGAGGAAACAAACGACGACCCATCCGCCACCACAACATTCGAAACGTCGTGCGATTGGCAGAAGGGATTCAGGACTGATTTCTTCACATCCGTGCCCATTCTTGCGGTTCCGACCTCATGGATCGCCATGCCGGGCATTTCCGTACCGGTGGTGATCCGGATATTTCTTGCCCCGGCCGCCTCGAGCATTTCCGCTGCGCTCACTCCGGCATCACGCATCATGGCCGCTTCGTTCGGCCCGTGGGCCATGCTGATGCGCAACGCGGGGATTCCCCAGGCGTCCTTGAGGTTAGGATCGATTTCGCAGAAATTGTCGAATCGTGCCAAAGACTCTCCAAAGCCGCCGAGGGAAACGCTGTACGTCCCTTGTTTTACGGCTTTCTTGTACGTGGCCCCAATGCCAGGCGCCTCGAAATTGAAGGAAGGCATGGCGCCACCCTGATATCCGTAGCCCCGGATGAAGTGCGGGTACTTGCCCGTGGACGGAGTGTTGCGAAAGCGCACCACGTAAGGTCCGCTGGGACGATGGGGAGGATTTGCCGTGGGATCGGCCTTCAGGTCCTCGAACGTTCCAGTGGCTCCGCCGCCCACGACATGGTCCATCAGATAGTGCCCAAGGAAGCCGCTTGAATTTCCTAGTCCCTGGGGATATTCGCGGGTCGAAGAGTTCAGCAAGATGCGCGTCGACTCTAGCGCCTGCGCACACAGCACCACGGCTCTTCCACGGACTTGCTTGGTCTCCTTCGTGGTACGGGTTACAAACGTGACGCCCCTGGCCTTGTTGCTGCTGGCATCGACGTCGACATGACTGACGATGGCATCGGTAATCAAGGTGCAATTGCCGGTTTTGACCGCGTCCTTGACGGTAGTGAACGGACTGCTGAAATACGAAAAAGTCATGCAGCCGCGCTCACAAGGGCCGCAATAGTGGCAGGGCGCGCGGCCGTTGTGAGGTTGGGTCAAAATAGCTACCCGCCCCATGGTCATCGTGCGTCCAAACTTCTTTTGCATGCTGTCCCGCAGACGAACTTCTCCGCAACTCATTTTCATGGGCGGCAGGAACTGCCCATCCGGAAGCATCTCGTTTTTTTCGGCTGCCCCGCTGATCCCTACGTATCGTTCAACGATGTCGTAATAGGGCGCGAGATCCGCGTAGGAGAGGGGCCAGTCGACGTCGTATCCGTCCCGGCTCGCCGCTTTGAAATCCACGTCGCTCAACCGATAGCTGTGGCGTCCCCACACCAGCGACCTCCCGCCGAGCACGCGAAGCCTCTGCCAGGTGAACGGACGGTCCTGAGGCGTGCTGTAGGGATTCTCCAGGTCGTTCACGAACCATTGGTAGTTGTATTCCATGCAGGCATAGCACTGCTGCTGGATGGGGCGCGTTTTTGCGATCTCAGGGTCGCGGCCACGATACTTCAGCTGAAAGATAGGAATGTGCTCAGTGAATTCCCGCGGAGTCACCGCCCGTCCCGCTTCGAGGAGCGCGACCTTCAGGCCAGCTTCGGAAAGGCGTTTTGCCGCCCACCCGCCAGTAGCGCCTGAGCCGACAACAATCACATCATAGGTTGGTTGCAAGGGGTCGTTTGGCATCGGTTAACTATGAGTTGCTGGGGAGTGCTGACATCCGAGATAAGGACCGTGGGTCATCTCGCCGTCCCAGCCGAGTTCCTTCTGGCCGATCTCTGATTCGTAATACCCGGTTGCGATCAGCGTCTTGAGAAGCTCGAAATTTTGCTGACCCACGTCTTGGGGTTCGCCGCGTCTGCTGTTGCGCTCAGTCCAGTGGCTGTTTTCGCGCGCATATGCCCATTGATTCAACAGCCACATCTGGCTCTCGGCAGTGAGTTTAAGGAAATCGCTTCCAAATTCTTTTTGGCTCTCGCTATCGAAGAATGCCAAGGCATCTGTGAACCGGCGCTGGAACTCGACTGGCTGGACCGAGAGAAGAAGGTCCAGGTAGCGGTTGACTAGGGCTTCCTTGGCTCCCGGAGTGTCGGTTGCCGGGATGATCACGTCGCTCAGAGTGATCAGCGTCAGATTCTGATGCTCGTTCAAAAAGGCTGGTTTCCAGTTCGGGTCGCTCAGGAACTCGGATCCGTCCTCCCCGCGTGCAGCCGCAGTCAGGCCTGAGGAAACCGCCTGCGCAACCGAGAAGGTTGGGCCTAAGATCGTCGCGGCGCTAGCGAAAAGAGCAGCTCGAATCAGCTCACGCCGATTGAGTGGGGAAGCGGACGAACCCGACTGCCGTTCTGGATGGGTGACAACGTGGACTACCATCTCGCGAAATGATAAAGGGAGTCGCGCGATTTCACAATTCAGTACTGCCGCTTTTTCGCGCGGTCAGCGCGAAATTCTAGTCCAGGCTGAGGCATTGCGCGATGATTCCAGTGCCGCTTGGATGAATCTCACGCCTTCCACGCCATCTTCGACACTTGGCACCAACAAGGACAATGGATTGGGGGCACGTTTTTCGCGACGCGAAACAATCTGCTCCGCCAAATCGGCATACAACTGCGCGAATGCCTCCAGATATCCTTCCGGATGTCCGCTGGGAATTCGAGTCGCATGAGCTGCGGCGCGTCCTGTGCCTGCGCTGCCACGCCGAATCGTCTGTTTCGTTTGACCAAGGGGAGTGAAGCTGAGTTCGTTGGGATTCTCCTGGTGCCACTCCATCCCAGCCTTTTCTCCATAAACCCTGAGTCGCAGATTGTTTTCGTTGCCCGGGGCCACCTGAGTTGCCCAAAGGCTGCCTTTCGCTCCACTCGAGAATCGAAGCATCATATGGACGTTGTCGTCCAGCCGACGCCCGGGAACAAACGTACTCACATCGGCGGCAACTTTCTCGCAAGTCAATCCCGTCACAAAGCAGGCTAGATTGTACGCATGCGTGCCGATGTCGCCGAGCGACCCGCCAGGACCGCTGCGCGCAGGGTCCGTGCGCCACTCAGCTTGCTTTTGTCCGGTTTTCTCTAGCGGAGTGGACAGCCAATCCTGCACGTATTCGACTTGAACCAACCGGACCCCACCGAGTTCTCCGGCCGCCACCATTTCGCGTGCTTGCCGCACCAATGGATGACCGGTGTAGTTGTGCGTTAAGCCGAATACGAGTCCGGTGCGTTTTACGATATTTGCCAGGTCCAAGGCATCTTCAAGCGACGTGGTTAGTGGTTTATCGCAGATCACATCGATGCCGGCTTCGAGGAACGCCTTGGCAGGAGCATGGTGCATGTGGTTCGGGGTCACGATCGAAACCACTTCGATGCCGTCGGGCAACTTCGATTCGGCAGATACCATTTCTTGAAAGGTGCCATAGGCACGCGGGAGGTTCAGCTCTTTTGCCCCCGCGAGACTTCTCTCGCGGTCCGAACTCAGAGCCGCCGCCACCAAGTCATATCGGTCGTCGAGCCGCGCCGCCATGCGGTGCACCGCGCCGATGAAAGCGCCGGGGCCGCCACCAACCATGCCCAGCCGCAAGCGCCGCCTATGTCCTTGACTGGTTCCCTCAATCGCCATGGGTGCTTTCCTTTCGATTCAAGCCCAACATTCTACGGTTCGCCTCCAGGTCGGCACCAGATTTGGCAAAATCATCGAAGGCACGCTCGGCTGTCTGAATAATGTGCTGGGTAATGAACGGCGCTCCTTCTCTGGCGCCTTGCTCGCTATTTTTCAGGCAACATTCCCACTCCAGCACAGCCCATCCTTCGAAGTCGTACTGGGCGAGCTTGGAAAAGATGCCTCGGAAATCCACCTGGCCATCTCCCAACGACCTGAATCGGCCGGCACGAGAAATCCAGGGCTGATATCCGCCATAGACTCCTTGCCGTCCGTTGGGACGAAATTCGGCGTCTTTTACATGAAACATCTTGATCCGGTCATGGTAGATGTCGATGAATTCTAAGTAATCGAGCTGCTGGAGGACGAAGTGGCTTGGATCAAATAGGATGTTGCATCTCTTGTGTCCACCGAGACGGTCGAGGAACATCTCAAAACTGATGCCATCGTGGATATCCTCGCCGGGATGCAGCTCAAAGCAGAGATCAACCCCTGCGTCCTCATAAGCATCGAGAATCGGCTTCCAACGCTTGGCCAGCTCGTCGAATGCAGCCTCAATCAGCCCGGGCGGGCGCTGTGGCCAGGGATAAATGTAGGGCCAAGCGAAGGCGCCCGAAAATGTGACATGGGCTTTGAGTCCGAAATTTGCCGACGCACGCGCCGCTAGCCGAAGTTGCTCAACCCCCCATTTCTGGCGAGCGGAAGGATTGCCCCGAACAGAAGGTGGCGCAAAGCCATCGAACGCCTCGTCATAGGCGGGATGGACGGCTACCAACTGTCCTTGAAGATGCGTAGAGAGTTCTGTAACTTCTACACCATTCTTCTTCAGCATCCCTTTGATCTCGTCGCAATATCCACGGCTCTCAGCAGCTTTGTTTAAGTCAATAAGGCGAGCGTCCCAGGTGGGTATCTGCACGCCTTTGTAGCCAAGAGACGCAGCCCAACGCGAAATGTCGTTGAGATTGTTGAATGGCGAAGCTTCCCCAGCAAACTGGGCGAGGAAAATCGCCGGCCCTTTCATCGTTCTCACATTGCCCTCCAGACCCGGTTGAAAGTTTAGGACAGGGATAAGGAAAAGCCAATTGCGACGGTTGCGAGAAGCCGGGAAGCTACTTTGGTTGGCTAGTTACGACGGGCCGTTGCCAGCGGTTTTCTCCCTCGAGGACGCGGCAGGTGATCTCGGATTCTTTGGCCATCAATTCCAGTTCTGCAGAAATTATGTGCACAGGATCTGTAGAAGTCTGAAACAAGAGTGAGCCGCGTTTCGAGATGCGTTGGCAGATTTCGCGAGACGTTTGGGGGGCTTCGCTTTCTAGCAACGCGATGCGGCAAGCTCGCCGTAACCTGGTCGTGCCTTTCCCGAAGTCAGGGTCTGAGGTTCTCTGCTCAAGGTGGTGCTCCGAGGAGGATGGAGCGGAAGTCACGCTTTCTTGCCGCTCCGCGGGCGGGTTGTCCGCGTTGTGACCCGCCAGGAAGCGAAGCGCTTGCACGCGACGACGAAGGTACTGCTTTCTGGCTTCTAGCTCCGCGAGCTTCGATTCTGCCCGCTGCACAAGATCGCGGACTATGTCGGGAACCGGCTGTGAAGTCTCAGCATTCTCCTTGTGCGACATAGCTGAAATTGTTTCACGCCGCTTGCCAACCGGGAGTGCCTCAGGTGCAGACACTAGGCTAGCAGGGACGAACTGCGTGCTGCGGAACTTGAGCCGCCAGTGGCCGCTTTTGGCGGGGTCTTTCGTGGGAAGGTGTGCATTCGTCACTGGGGGAAGAGCTCCAATTGCGGGTCAAGCTGTGCTCATCCCTCATGCCAGGAATTCACCCAATAATTACTTATACTTGCGCTTGTGAGGTGAGTCGTGGGCATGGTGAGCATCGCCGAGTACTTGGCTCAGATTGGAGCGCCCAATCTTCTGCAGTTTCCGGAAGGCAAGGTCCGGCAGAAGCTAGAGGCACTGACCGCGGAATTGAAGGATGTGGAGAGCCAGATTGCAGCGATCAAGTCAACGATTTATGGATTGTCCTTGATCTATGGCCCGCAGGTCGCAAGTCCCGAAGTTCTGAAATCAGCGTGTCCGGAAGCGCGCAAGCACAAACGAGGCTTGAGCGAGGCTTGCCGTTCCGTGCTGGGATATGCACTCGACCCTTGTTCGGTGAGCGAAGTCTGCGCCGGCGTGAACAAAATGAATCCCGACCTGCTCTTGAATCACAGGTGTCCCATGGCATCGGTCATGAGCGTGCTGCGCAATATGGAGCGCCGTCACCTGGTCGTGCGCGGCTTCGAACATGGCAGGTCGGTCTGGCAGTTGGCGCCTGCGGGGCTCGAACGCCCGGAGGACAACGTCCCTAGAGCACAGGAGTGTTTTCAATAAGACGCCGCAACTCGGCAGCATAACCCCGGCTGCACGAGAGTTCCTTGCCGCTTTGCAGGACTACGATGAACTCCCCGCTGTTGCAAGGTTGTAATTCCTTGATGGTTCTCACATTCACGATGGTAGAGCGATGAATCCGAACGAATTGATCCTCTGGGAGCTTTACGGCGATGCTGCCAATGCTTCCGCGCAGGGTGTGACAAGCCTTGCCAGCGTGCAGCCGAACGTAGTTAGCCGCGGCTTCGACCCACTCTACTTCGTCGTAGGCAAGAAAAACCACGCGCCCGCCGGACCTGACCAGAAAGCGGCGGTCAGATGAAGCCGCACGAGTGCCCTGCAAAATCGTGAGCAACTTGTTCGTTAACACACGCTCGGATTGAGTGCGAACCGCCAACCTTGCCCGGTGGAGAGCTTCTCGCAGGCGCTGATGATCAAACGGCTTGAGCAGATAATCGAGTGCGTGCGCTTCAAAGGCGCGGATGGCATATTGGTCATAGGCAGTCGTAAAGATGACCACCGGCATTTGCTGAGCCGGCAAAGCCTTCAAAACCGCAAACCCATCCATGTCCGGCAGGCTTATATCCAGAAGAAGAAGATCTGGTTTGGTTTCCTTTAATGCCGCGATGGCAGAGGCGCCATTTTCGCATGCGGCGACAACCTTGATATCGGACTCGGGCGCAAGGAGGATCGAAAGCTTTTCACGCGCAGGTTTTTCGTCATCTACGATGACGGTACGCAACGAAGCTGGAATTGAGGGCAGCTCAGGACCCAACGATTGCGACTCCCTCCATTCGAGATCCATACGGCATCAGACGTTCATGAGCGCGAAAGGGTAGCAAGATATTTACTTCAAAAACACCCTCGGCAACGGCACGGCTTTCGAAGTGTTGATCGTCCCCGTAGAGAGTCATTAGACGTTCTCGCGCTCCCGCGAGACCAATACCCGTTTTCGGAACCGAGGGGTTACTTTCGGCCGGCTCGAACAGTCGATCGGTCACATTCAGGCTTAGCTTGGCGCCAAGCACCTTGGCTCGCACCGTCACCTCGCCTCCTGCATTCGATTTCGAAATCCCGTGCTTGATGGAGTTTTCAACCAAAGGTTGGAGCAATAGGTGAGGCACCTCTGCGTCCAGGGCCTCGGGTTCGATATCGAAACTGATCGTCATTCTTCGCCCGAAACGTATCTTCTCTATGTCTACGTAGGCCTGGGTGAACTCCAATTCCCGTTTTAGCGTGGTCAGGTGGCGGCCATCGTCCTTCAAACTCATGCGCAAAAGATCGCTGAGGCGGGCAATCATCGTGTCGGCAGCGCGCACATCGGTGAGCATGAGAGAAGAGATCGAGTGCAGGGTATTGAACAGGAAATGGGGCTGAAGCTGGCTCTTGAGCGCTAGGAGTTTGGCATCACTGAGCTGCGCTTGAAGGTGCGCGGTACGAAGTTCGCGCTCGCGAAAGCGCCGGTAATACACGGCGGCGTGAGCGATCACCACGATCGGAATGTAGATTGCGAAGACGTCCTCGACCAGGTTCCATAGCAGCAGGCGTTCGAGAGGTGCCCAATGAAAGGAAAAATGAAAGGTGGACCAATTGAAAAGCGCCCACTCGTACTTTTTTGCTTCCGCCTGCCATGCCGGATAGCAGAGCACCCGCAAGAGCACGTGAACGATGGTGAACAGGATGCCTCCAGCCACATACAGGAGCGACCTTCGGATCCGGTTCTGAGGCTGGATTGGGAAGCGCGTCGCAATGACAAAAACTATGGGTGCGAGTACCGCAAAGACGGTGTCCTGAATGATCGGCAGAATCAGGATTTCTTCTATCATGAACTTGCTTCCGCCGACGTGCTCGAACGAAAGCATCGTAATGGCCCCACAGAGATAGAGGGACCAGAAGAAGCCAAAGCTTGCGGCCCATGGCCGCCAATCTTTCAGGGTAAATGGTTGTTCTGCCGCAGGCAGAGTCCGCTCACTTGGGTGAACCTTCATCACCAAAAGGCTGTTAGGCACTGCTGCGCTCTCGGTCATAAAGAGTCCCCCCTCAGACGCTTTCGTTCAGAGATCATACCAATGCGTCATCCACGATTAATCCCTATTTATAGTGCATTCATCCCTAGGATTGTGCTTGGCTTGCTCACCTCGAAGCCGCGATCAACCTGACGAGGAACGCTCCACGTTTTCATAGCTAAGGTGAAGGGAATCTTCCAAATGATGTAGATCGCCTGTTATGGCTGAGGATCCTTCCCGTGTGGCGGTGCTGGTAAATCCAGCTACTCATCCAACCAGCCCGGCGTTACGTCCTTGTTGGGCTGTCACCCGTCCCAAAAGGGGAAGCCAACGCAATGTGGGACGAACGCGTGCTTTTCCTTGATTGGCGCGTTCATGCCCCTTGCGCCTTTACCACCAGGAGGATGGAATGAGATCTCTTGCCAAAGCGGTGTCGCGTGTCTTCAAGCATTCAGGCTTTCTCCCAGCCGCGACCGGCCTCGTACTGTTCATGATGCTAGCCTCGCTGACCGCGAGCGCGCAGCGGATCACGGGGACGCTCCGGGGAGAAGTCAGTGATCAAAACGGTGCGGCCGTAACCACTGCGAAGATCACTGCTACCAACCAGCAGACCGGAGTCGAAGAACATACGATCAGCACCGGAACCGGAGGGTATGAGTTTCCCACTTTGTTGCCGGGTCCCTACACCGTCAAAGTTGAAAGCGAGGGTTTTCGACAAAGCGTGACTACGGATGTGATTGTCAACGCCAACAATGTCACTGACCGCAATGTGACGCTCTCAATTGGCGCCCAGAACGAGTCCGTGGAAGTCAACGCAGGGGTCAATGAAGTCCAGACGACCACCTCTACCATCACCAACGACTTTTCTGCATTAGAAATTCTGGACGTGCCGACCGGTAGCGGTAGTCCATTGCAACTATCAATCTTTGCTCCCAATACCACCGCGCAACAAGGAGGCATCTCCGGTGTGGGCGGGTCCGTAGGCGGACAACGGCCCAACATGAACTCATTTACCGTGGACGGCGTAGATGACAACAACACAGGCGTGACCGGAAATAACACCAACGTAATCCAAGATGCAGTTTCCGGCTTCAACCTGGTGACGAACCAGTTCAGCGCGGAATACGCCAACGCAGCGTCCGGGCAGTTCAACATTGTTACCAAGTCCGGTACCAATAATTGGCATGGCTCAGTGGAGGACTACCTACAGAACCGTAATCTGAATGCACTCGACAACCTGACCAAGCAAGCCCTCGCCGACGGCAGCCTTGACCATATACCCCGGCTTGATCAGACCCGCTTCGGTGGAACTCTGGGCGGACCGCTAAAGAAAAACCGATGGTTTATTTTCGGTGCCTATGAGTTCACAAATTTTCGTCAGGATGGCAATAACGCAACCGTAACCGTCCCAACATCTGCCGGTCTGCAATCTCTCGTATCCATGGCGGTGGATCCGGAAGCGCAGAAACTCTTGAGCGTGCTGCCAACCGCGAGCAATGCCACCGGTTCTATTACGGTGAATGGGAACGCCATTCCCACCGGGCAAGCAGTGCTGTTCAGTCCGTTTTTCATCAAAGAGCACGACGCACAGGTAAATACCGACTACAGACTAGGCTCCCATCAGATCAGCGCGCGTTTCCTGTTCAGCAATCAGAGCACAATCTATCCAGTCACCACTCCGCAGCCCGAGTTTAATCAACCCGGCATCAACAACAACCGCAAGATTGCGCTTACCGATTCCTGGATCATCTCACCACGATTTGTGAATGATTTGCGGCTTTCCTATTCGCGCTTCCTGCAGCAGATCGCAACCCCGGAGAAGTTTGACTCCTACAACACCTACCATCTGGATGATCTGAACAACCTGACCATCGGACCCAACGATACCCAGCGCAGTTTGCAAAATGAGTATCAGATCGTCGATAACCAGACCTACCAATGGGACCGGCACACGCTGAAGTGGGGCGCTGAATACCGCCACTACATCTCGCCGACTTTCTTTCTGTCACGCTCTCACGGAGAGTATGACTATCCCCTGACCCAGGATCTGGTCAACGATATCGTGCCCGGCAACGCCGGAAATACTCTGCGGGGAGCGGGTTCGGGACTCTTTAGCCAGAACCAGAACAGCTTCTACTGGTTCCTGCAAGACGACTTCAAGGTTACTCCACGCCTTACCTTGAACCTTGGCTTGCGCTATGAATTCAACAGCAATTTCGCATCCTCCAAGACGCAAGCCTTGAATGCGATCTCCAATGTCCCCGGCGTGATCGAGTTCCATGATCCGACCACGCAGAAAAACAACTACGCCCCCCGTTTCGGTTTCGCCTGGGACCCGACCGGTTCGGCTAAGTGGGCAGTTCGTGGCGGGTTCGGAATCGCCTACGGTCGGACGTTCGGTAACTTGCCCCAACTGGCGCTACCTCCGCAGTACCAGACGGAGGAGAATGAAGTCCTGGTCTGCGCCGCATTCAACCCGGCGCCGTCATGGTGCACAACCGGAACTGCATTCCTCGCGAACGGTGGTTTGCCGGCAACCTACACCTTGGTCAATGATCCTGCGATCACTCGAGCCCTGACCCAAGGGCGCATTCCCGATCAGAAGGAGCCAAAGACCCTCAACTGGACTCTCAGCGTACAACGAGAACTGTTTCGGGGTGGGGTGCTCGAGGCACGCTATCTTGGCACTCGCGGGCTCTTCCTGCCGGTGCAGATTCGCTTGAACTCGGAAGGAGCTTTTAGCGCAGGACTGACGCCGTTGCCGACTTATTTCGATCCGTCGCAAGTACCGGCTACGGTCACCAGCCCAGCGAGCACGCTTGCCACGTTCGATAACTACAATCCGCAACCACTCGCCCAGTACGGGTTCTTCGGAAATGTGACCGAGCATCAACCGATTGGATCAAGCACGTATCACGGCGGAGCGCTTTCCTTCTCCCAAAGCTTGAAACACGGGTTGACGCTCAGGGCTAATTACACCTACTCGCACACGATCGACGATTCCACGGCTGAGCTGTTCAGCACCTTCCTCAACCCACGCCGGCCTGAAGATGCCGCCAATCTCAAGGCAGACCGCGGAAATTCAGCCTTGGATGTCCGACAGAAACTGGCAATAGCCTGGACCTATGCGCTGCCACAAGCGCATGGCGCCTCAGGATTCCTGAAAGTGTTGCTGAATGGATACGAACTCAACGGATCCTATATTGCGCAGACCGGGCAGCCCATCAGCATTCTTTCGCCCTACGACGCCAACGATAATTTTGACGTCGCTGGCGATCGAGCCATTTTCAATCCAAATGGCATTGGAAACACTGCCACGGATGTCAATGCGGTGTGCAACGCCGGTCCGGGAGGCGCGGTTTCGATCGTAGCTCCGGATGCGAATGGCGCATGGTCGGGATGTGGTACGGGCAACGATGCGAACGTTGTTGGATATCTCGCAATGGACCCCAAGGCGCGATATGTTTCGGCGCAGTTGGGAGCCAAGTCGAGTGCGGGACGGAACGGCTTCTACACGCCCGGCTTCGGCATCTGGAACATCGCAGTCTTCAAGAACACGCACTTTACAGAAAGTGCTTACCTGCAGCTGCGAGTCGAGATGTACAACGCCTTCAATCATCCCAATTACACGGTTGCAGGCAACCTGAGTGTGTTCTCTACCCTGACCGGGACGAACGCTCTGGCCGATCCTGCCTACAACCTCGCCACGAGCGGGAATCCTGATTTCCTGAATCCAAAGGTCTTTTCAGGAGGTAGCCGCACCCTACAGCTGGTCGCAAAGATCGTCTTCTAGACAGTCAACGCAACCTGGAAGCGCGAAGGAATACCTCCTTCGCGCTTTTTTTTATTTCCCTTGGATTCTCCGAAACCCATGCTTTCGCCCGGATAGGGGGCCGTTCAGCGGCTTCCTGCCGAGCTCAACGTCGTTTCTGCTCGCCTTCAAGGCTTGCGGTGCGGGTGCTTTAGGGTTGAAAATCGAGAGCACTTGAGGGAATAAACCCACATGGAATCCGCCACTGTCGAATCCAAAACTTTGCCCGCTCCTATCGCTCCTGAGACGATCGAGCAGGTTGCCAGCCGACGCACCTTCCTGGAACATCTACTGCTGAAGATTCTTTATCTGTCAGGTCCGTTAACCATGACGGAATGGGGGAATACGTCCTGCCTCGGACCGCTCATCATGGACGAACTCTTTCGTCGTCTCAGATCTGAGCAACTCTGCGAAGTGGTTGGCATGATTGGAGATGTTCGCCGCGTGGCCATCACCTCGCAGGGGCGATCCCGGGCGGCAGAGTTCATGTCTCTGAATCAGTACGCTGGTCCGGCTCCGGTTTCTCTCGAAGATTACGTCCGTCAGATCCGACTGCAAAGCGTTCGCAAGTTGGAAGTACATCCTGCGGCAATGAAGCGGGCCTTCGAGCACTTGGTTTTAGATGATGTGACGCTTACCCGCTTAGGGACCGCTCTTGCCTCAGGGGGATCGATCTTCCTATATGGTCCGACCGGCGCGGGGAAGACCACGATCGCCGAAGCCTTGCCGCGAGTCCTGGCCGACGATGGAGTTTGGATTCCGCACGCGGTTGAGAGCGACGGCCACGTGATCGCCGTGTTTGATCCGATCGTTCACAAGAAAATGCAACGGCTCACATCACCGAATGAGGACGCACGCTGGGTTTACTGTGAGCGCCCTAAGGTGGTTGTGGGTGGCGAGCTCACCATCGAGATGCTTGACCTGCAATTCAACCCGGTTACCAAATTCTATGCCGCTCCCGGGCAGATGAAGGCGAATAACGGCGTGCTGATCATCGATGACTTCGGCCGCCAGCGGGTGAAGCCCGAAGAGTTGCTCAATCGTTGGGTCGTGCCGCTGGACCGCAGGTTTGATTTCTTGACCCTCGTCGGCGGAAAAAAGATTGAAGTCCCGTTCGAGCTGTTTGTCGTGTTTGCAACCAATATGGACCCGTCTCATCTAGCCGATGCCGCCTTCCTGCGAAGAATCCAAACCAAGGTCAAGGTCGGCATGGCCACCGAGCAGCAATTTGCAGAGATCTTTCGCCGGGTTTGTGATGCCGTGGGAGTCAACTACGATCCGGCCCTGGTTCAAGAATTGATGGTCGTGCTGCGCGATCGGTTCAAAGAGCCATTGAGGCCGTGCTACCCGCGCGATCTCATTAACCAGATTGCTTGGACGGCCCGCTATGAAGGCCGCAAGCCACGGCTTGATCGCGAAGCCCTGATGCGCGCCGCAGAAGCGTACTTCGTTTCAGGGGAGGAGCAGAGCGGAAAGCCTCAAGCCTAGACTCGCGAGTCCGTTCGCCATCATTCTTCTTCACGGGAGCCTCGGAATGCCTACAACCTACATCAATGCTAGGCCTACGGTCGATGTCGCCGAGGCCACTACTCTGCCGCAAGAGTTCTACACCGACCCGGACCTTTTCCGCCGGGAGATGGAAACGATTCACTTCGACATGTGGCTCGCGGCCGGCCGGGCGGAGCAACTGAAGCAGCCGGGGGATTTCTTTGTTTGCGAGGTAGCGAACGCCAGCGTGGTCGTTCTGCGGGATGATTCGAGCTCTATCCGTGCCTTCCACAACACCTGCCGGCATCGTGGGACCCTGCTCTGTGCTGTTGACCATGGCAACTTGGCTGGCCGGATTCAGTGCCCATATCATGCCTGGACCTATCGCCTGGATGGCACCCTGGCTAACGCGCCCCACATGGAGAAAGTCGAAGGTTTTCGTGAAAGCCAGTACTCCCTTCGAGCGGTGCATACAGCGACCTGGGACGGCCACATCTTCATTAATCTCTCGCCCAATCCGATGAGCTTTGAGGAGCATCTTGCCCGGCTCGTCGAGAAGTTTCGCCCCTGGCGCATGGAAGAGCTTCGCCTGGTCGAGCGCCGCACCTACAGTCTTGCCGCAAACTGGAAGCTGATCATTCAGAATTATTCAGAATGCCTGCATTGCCCAATCGCTCATCCTCAACTACAGAAGAATTCGCATTACATGAGCGGGGATAATGAGGCGCCCAGCGCAACGATCCTGGGAGGCCGGATGGACCTTCGGGACGGCGTAACGACCCTGACCATGAGTGGCCGCACAACCCGCAACTGCCTGCCCGGCCTGACTGAAGAGGATCGCCGCCGCGTTTACTACTACTGCCTGTTGCCAAACTTTCTCCTGAATCTTCATCCCGACTACATGCTCACCTTCACCATGTGGCCGCGAGCGGTGGATCGAACCGACATTGTTTGCGAGTGGCACTTTCATCCAGATGAAATTGCGAAATCGGGTTTCGATCCCAAGGATGCGATTGAATTCTGGGAGATCACGAATCGTCAGGATTGGGAACTCTCAGAAAGAGCGCAAAAGGGAATCGCGTCCAAGGGCTACCAGCCCGGCCCTTACTCGAACCGCGAGGAACTGCTGATCGCCTTGGACCAATTTGTTCTGGATCGATTGAATCGCCGCCCGGCTGAGTCCCAAGGCCGTTAAGCCTTGAGCTGCTTAAGAATCTCCCTCGCCGCGTTCGCCCCTGAGCCGCCGCTCAACCCCACTCCGGGATGCGTCCCACTCCCACACAGAAACAAATTCCCCACCGGTGTCGAGTACCGCGGCCAATCGAGCAACGGACGCATGGTAAAGAATTGATCGAGCGCCAACTCGCCATGGAAGATGTGGCCCCCGGTGAGTCCATACTTGTCTTCGAGATCTTTCGGGGTAATCAGATCGGCCGCTATGATCTGGTCACGGATCGCCGGCGCATACTCTTGGACGGTGTTCACGACGGTCTGAAGTAAAGTATCCCGCGCGGAACCCCAATCGCCTTTCTTTAGCTGGTAAGGGGCGTATTGCATGTAGAGGGACATGACATGCTGACCCGGGGGCGCAAGCGACGAATCAAGCAACGAGGGGATGGTAATTTCGAGGTACGGGTTCCGCGAAATCTCACCGTACTTCGAGTGGTCGAAGGCACGCTCGAGATAATCAATGGCCGGGCCAATCTGGATGCGTCCTTTCATCTCCTCCTCGTTCAATCCCTTGAACGAAGGCAGGCCGGACAAGGCAAGGTTCACCTTCGCCACAGTCCCGTGCAGGCGATAGTTCACCAGGCGCTTCACGAAATCCGGTGAGAGGTGAATCGGATCGAGCAGTTTCAGCAGCGTGCGCTGCGGGTCTGCATTCGAGATCACTGCCCGCGCGCTGATCTCCTCGCCACTGGCCAGGACGACGCCCGTCGAAACGCCGTCCTTCACCCGAATTTCGCCCACCTCGGCGCTGGTGCGGATCTCCGCTCCGGCTGCTAGAGCGGCAGCCGCCATCGCCTGCGTCAATGCGCCGGTTCCTCCTTGGGCAAACATGGTCGATCCTGCCGGATGGGGGTCGCCGGCGGCGCGAAGCAGTAAGACGAGGCTACTTCCCGCCGACCATGGCCCAAGAAATGTTCCAAAGATTCCACGAGCGGCAATGGTTGCGCGCAGGAGTTCGTCTTCGAAGTATTCAGCGACAAGATCCGCAACAGCCATGGGTCCCCAGCGCAGCAGCCGATACAGGTCTTTCTTCCCCAACTTGCGCATGGCTCGGCCGGTCTGCAGCATGCCCCAGAGATCGGCTTTGCTGGGATTGTCGATGTCCGGTGGTGTCATCGCGAGAACGTCGGCAATGACCGATGAGATCTTCTTCAGCGAGGCTGCGAATTCTTCGTACGTGGAGGCATCATGCTTTGAAAAGGCTGCGATCTCGCGAACGGATTTGCTATTGCTGTGATAGAGCTTAAGCGCTCGCCCATCGGGCGAAACAGAGGTCACCGCAATGTCAGGCCGTAAGAGCTTCAGCCCATGCCGCTCAAGCTGCATATCCCGCGCAATCTCCGGACGAATTGCGCCCGCATTGTGAGCCAACCGCGAAACCCGGAACTCCGGGTGAAATTCCTGGGTGATCGCTGCGCCGCCCACTTGCTCGTTGCGTTCGAGCACGAGCGGCTTGAACCCGGCCTTGGCGAGATAAAACGCGGTGACGAGGCCATTGTGGCCGCCTCCGATAATCACGATGTTGCGAGAGTCAGGCATGTTGTTTGTGAGCGCGTGACGGTTAGCATCCACAACCAGTCAAAAGCTAACTTCCAGTGCCGCTTTTAAGGATCTCCATGGCCGCCAAGCGCCCGGGGGCGCCCATAATCCCGCCACCTGGATGCGTTGCCGAACCGCACAAAAAAAGGTTCTTTACTGGGGTGCGAAAGCGTGAATATCCGGGTACCGGGCGCAGGAAGAACAATTGTTCGAGCGACAGCTCTCCCTGAAAGATATTTCCTTCACTCAGGCCCCACTCGCGTTCGAGATCGAGCGGCGTGACCACTTGGCGATGGAGAATGATGTCCTTGATGTTGGGTGCGTATTCGGAGACCGTGTCGATGACGATATCTCCGAACTTCTCTTTTTCCGTGTCCCAATCGAGCCCGGGGGCAAGCTTATAGGGCGCGTACTGCACGAAGCAGGACATTACGTGCTTGCCCGGGGGAGCAACCGAGGGATCGGTCAACGAGGGAATGACCATGTCGATGTAGGGACGCCGGGAATAGTGCCCATACTTCGCGTCATCGTAAGCGCGTTCCATATACTCGACGCTGGGTGAGATCGAAATCGCACCGCGCAGATGGGCTCCTTCTCCAGGCATGCACTTGAAATTCGGCAGGGCATCGAGCGCGAGGTTGACCTTGCCTGACGACCCCCGGTACTTGTAACGCTTCACCCCCTCGACAAACTCCCCGGGCAGCGTTTCCGAATCGAGGAACTCAAGGAACGTGTGCCGTGGATCGACGCTCGAGGAGATCACGTCGGCATAGAACTCGTCGCCGTTTGTGAGCGCGACTCCAACTGCCTTCCCGCTCTTGACCAGAATTCTCTGAATAGCGGTCTTGGTGCGGATCTCAGCGCCAGCCTCTTTCGCGGCGTCGCCGATCGAATTTGAAATCGCTCCCGTGCCGCCACGAGCAAACCCCCAAGCGCGAAACGCGCCATCGATCTCGCCCATGTAGTGGTGGAGCAGCACGTAGGCCGTACCGGGCGAGCGCACGCCCAGGAACGTCCCGATGATTCCCGAGGCCGACATTGTTGCTTTCAGCACGTCGGTCTCAAACCATTGGTCCAGAAAATCGACGGCGCTCATGGTCATGAGCTGTACCTGGTTGTACTTGTCGCCGCTCTCCATGTTCTGGAAGCGCCTGCCGATGAACAGCAGCTTCATCAAATCCCGCGGATCGAGCGTCGAAGGATCCGGCGGCACCATGCTGAGGATGGGCTTGACGAAGCGGCACATCGCCTGCATGGCCTTACCGAACTCGTCGTAAGCCTCGGCGTCAAGCTTAGAGTGGCGCGCGATCTCGCGATGCGTTTTGCCGTGATCGTTCACCCGCCACAAGTAGTCGCCGTTCGGCATGGGCGTGAATGTGCCATCGAGCGGCAAGATTTCGAGGCCATGTCGTGGAAGGTCGAGGTCGCGAATAATCTCCGGCCGCAGCAGTGAGACGACGTACGAGCAGACGGAGAACTTAAATCCGGGGAAAACTTCTTCTGTGACCGCGGCCCCCCCGAGCACGTGCCGCCGCTCGAGCACAAGGACCTTCTTCCCCGCCTTGGCGAGGTATGCCGCATTGACGAGGCCGTTGTGCCCTCCGCCGATGACGATGACGTCGTACTTTTGGACCATAGGCGTTCTGAGTGATCTTAGCAGCGTGGTGCGAACGAAGTTCAGGGATCAGTAGCGAGTGATCGCGGCAAGCCGGCGATGACTGGTCACAACTACGTTCCTCAGCGCTCGCGGCTCGATTTGCGAGGCGCGATCAAAGTCCACTAGGAAGGACGCTCCACTGGAGGAGGCGGGACATAGGAATGAACGGCCTCAATTGTAACCGAAGACGAAGGTTCGCGCGTTCCAGTTCCTGGTAGGCCTAGCGCGATATTCTCGGCTCGCGCTGGGTAACAAGGAGAACGACATGGTCGACTCCCGACGAGTACACTGCGTCCAGGATACTTTTGACATCATGATACTTGCATCGCGCGTCGGCATGGATGTACACGATTGCTTCCGAGCGGTTTTTCAGGCTTTCGCGAATCCTTGTATCTAGGACCCATGGCAAAGAAGGAGTCCAGTCGTGATCGAAGTAGATGTCCCCGTTCCTTCGAACAGAAATCATGATCGCGTCTTCTCGAAGCGCATGCGGTACTGGTTTCGGATGACTGACTTTCGCCAAATCAACAGGCACGTACCCCCGGGGGAAAAAGAAGGCGAGGGGAGGAGCAGAAAGCGCAAACAATACGAGCAGAACGCTTGCAAACGCACTCACGTCGATGTTAGCGATCAACTTCGACGACCGTCGTGATCTCGCGTGCATGTCGTTCCAGATCGGTTAGGAGTAGGAACCTCCAGTCTCCTACGAACCGTCTAAAATCAAATAGTCACGATCGTAACGTCATAAACATAGCCGCTAGGAGCTTCTGGCCGGGCCGTCTCCAGTGCTCGCGTTGACTTGAAGGCCTAGTGGGTATAATCCAAAGCGCGGAATTACGGAATACGACAACCTCCATGCCCATCGGAACCGCCTTTCACGAGCGCACTTTTCCTCTCTGCCACAGCCTCAACTACCGTGAGTGGTCGGGATATTACACGGTCAGCGTCTACGAAGTGCATCACGAGCACGAGTACAACGCCATACGGAATGCCGCGGCGCTGATCGACATCACGCCGCTTTACAAGTACTTGATCACTGGCAAGGACGCCACCAAGCTCGTCAACCGCGTCATCACGCGCGACATCAACAAGGTCAAAGTCGGACAGGTTATCTACTGCTGCTGGTGCGACGAGCAGGGCAAGGTTATCGATGACGGTACCATCTCGCGCCTCGGCGAGCAGGTCTATCGCTGGACCGCCGCCGATCCCAGCCTGCGCTGGTTCAGGCAGAACGGCCTCAACATGGACGTCGAGATCGAAGACATCTCCGAGAAAGTTGCCGCACTCGCGCTGCAAGGTCCCACCTCAGCCAAGCTGCTCAAGTCTGTTGCCGATGCCGACATCGCCAACCTGAAATACTTTCGCGTGACCAGCGGCAAGATTTCTGGCGTGCCTGTGGACATCTCCCGCACCGGCTACACCGGCGACCTAGGTTATGAAATCTGGGTGCCCTGGAGTCAAGCCCTCAGGGTCTGGGATGAGCTTTGGCGCAAAGGCAAAGCCTTCGATCTTCATGCAGCTGGAATGTTGGCGCTCGATGTGGCGCGGGTAGAAGCCGGCCTGCTGCTGATCGAAGTGGACTACCTTAGCTCGAAGAAGGCGCTGATCCCTTCGCAGAAGTATTCGCCGTACGAGTTGGGCTTCGAGAAGATGGTGCACCTTGAGAAAGAGAACTTCGTGGGGAAATCGGCGCTCGCTCGCGACAAGCGGCTTGGGGTGGCCCGTCAATTGGTTGGTTTGGAAGTGGACTGGGTCGAAGTCGAGGAGCAGTTCGATCGCTTCGGCCTCTCCCCCGCCGCGCCCAGCCAGGCGTCGCGGGTTGCGGTCCCGGTTTATCTGAGCGGCAAGCAAGTGGGGCGCGCGACCACGACCGCGTTCTCCCCGGTGCTGAAAAAATTGATTTCCTTGGCGAGCATTTCGACCGAGCACTCCAAGGTGGGTACAAAACTGGAAATGGAGCTGACCATTGAGGCCCAACGACTGACGACCTCGGCGACCGTAGTGAAGCTACCGTTTTTCAACCCTGCCAGGAAGACGGCCACCCCGGTTTAGAAGGGCACGGGTTTGCTTGTGCCGGGGACATTTCAATCTGCTTTGTTAGCTGCCCCTGCTCGTTTCCAATACATAAACGCCGGCACTCCGGCCAGCGTGATGAGCGTACCCACCAGCGATTCGAGCGGCTTCGTCACCAGGAGGTTCAGTGTCCAGGCTGCGGCAATCAGCACGTACAACCCTGGTATCCATGGATAGCCCAGGCATCGGTACGGCCGTGGCGCATCGGGACGTGTGCGCCGAAGAATGAACAGGCCGATCACGGCTAGCGTGTAGAAGAGCACCATGCCGTACATCACGTACGTATACAGCCGGTCATAGTTGCCACTCAGGGTGAGCACGATCGCCCAAATGCCCTGACCGATCAAGCTGAATGCCGGCGTTTTCCAGCGCGGATGCACGTGAGCCATGCGTTTGAAGAACACCCCATCTTGCGCCATCGCCAGGTACACGCGCGCGCCCGACAGCGTACAACTGGCTGCTGCACCGAAACTCGAGATCGCGACCAGGGCCGACAACCAAACTGCTACCGCCGGCGAGAAAAGGACTTCTGCGGCGGTGTGTGCGATGGTTTCGTGCTTCGCTATTTCCGAGACCGGCAACGCGTATAGGTAGGTCATGTTCATCAGGATGTAGATCACGCTGACGACGATCACCCCGAGCACCATCGCCAGAGGCACATTCCTCTGTGGATGCTTGATCTCCCCCGCCACCCAGGTGATGTATATCCAGCCGTCATAGGCAAAGAACACTGCGATCAGCGCTACACCCATCGCCGATGCAAGCTGCCCATAGGACAGTCCTGCCGTGAGATCCACCCCGTGCGCACTGAAGTTTGACCAGTTGCCTTTCCCAAGGGCGAACCCAAGGCTGACAAAGGCACCCATTGCAGCGGCCTTTGCCCAGGTGGATAGATTGTTCAGCAGTGCGCCCCAGCGAAGGCCGACAACATTGATTAGCGTGAGGATCGTGATCAACACGATTGCCACTAAGTGTGCGCGCGTGATGCTGGCACCCAGAAGCGAGAAGATCACGTGCTCGGGCCCCACGACCGGAAAGATTTTGCCGGCGTAAGTTGCCGAGGCTACGGCGAGGGCTGCCATGCTACCGGCGTTCGCGATGGCGAACAGCATCCAGCCATATAGGAAAGCAACCAGGTCTCCGTAGGCTTC
>Ga0068855_100000533_pt1 | contig 46588 bp, 58 predicted proteins | sample KBSCornC52_FD_66592 | JGI IMG/M metagenome (GOLD analysis project Ga0068855, IMG submission 66592) | Corn rhizosphere microbial communities from Kellogg Biological Station, Michigan, USA - KBS Corn C5-2 | ecosystem: Host-associated > Plants > Roots > Rhizosphere > Soil ... | reverse complement strand
TCGACAGAAATTCTTCGGCATAATCGGGATTGGTATAGAGATCGGTGTCGATTGATCCCTGCCGTGCCGTGTCGAAGAAGCGGACGTTGTTGAGGGGCATGCGGCTGAAGGTGCAGGGCGCGTAGGGACCACTCGGGTCGCACTCGCGGAACCCGACGGCGCGGGTGCCCTTGAGATAGCCGCGCTTGCTGCTCGGCAGCCGATCCTCGTCGCTGAACTCATAGGCCAGCGAGATATTGCCACGGCCGTCATCGAAGTTCTTGCCGAAGGTTGCCGCGAGGAAGCGCTTGCCGCCGCCGCCGCGCTGCGACCAGCCGTCCTGGCCACGGATCGTGAGCCCTTCGAAATTCTTCTTCAGCACGAAGTTCACGACGCCGGTCACGGCGTCCGCGCCATAGGTCGCCGAGGCACCACCGGTGAGCACGTCGATGCGTTCGATCAGATCGGTCGGAATGGTGTTGATGTCGACCGAGGCCGAACCTGCCTCGCCGCCAACCTGGCGGCGGCCGTCGATCAGCACCAGCGTGCGGTCCTTGCCGAGGTAGCGCAGGTCTAGCTGGTTGAGACCGGTCTCACCAATACCGAGCGTGGTGCTGCCACCAGCGGCATTGCCGCCGCCGAAGGAGCCGGCAAGCGAAGGGATGCGGATGAGATAGTCGGTCACATTGGTCGTGCCGGTGTGCTGAAGCTGGGTCGCATCCACCGCCACGATCGGGTTCGACAGCTTGAAGTCGAGCCGCTGGATGCGGGTGCCGGTGACGATGATATCGGCCAGTGGCTTTTCGTCCGGACCTGTGGTGGCCGGCGGGGTCGCTGGCGTCGCGGCCGGCTGCGCTTGCGCCGCCGTGGCCAGAGCGAAGATGAGTGGAAGCGCGGCGACCGCGCAAATCAAATCGTTACGCTTGAAGAACACAGCGGGCCTCCCTGCCTGAACCGCAGCTTAACGAGATAACGTAGCCTCGTCGGATGTTGTTTCCCGTTTTGTGGTTAGCGCCGCACGAGAGGGGCCGGCTGTTGTTATTAGGCAACAGTCCAATAGCTCCGGATTGACTGTTAATAACCGTCACATAGCGGCGCGCCGCGCGCGGCCGACAGGCCGGCGCCCTCGCGTCGTACAGTTGAGACCGCGTCTGAAGATTAACTTTGGTCGTTTACACAGTCGCGATCGCCAAAGCGCGACGAGCTAAAGGCATTCTGCGGCGTCAGCAGCAAAGCTATTAACCGCGCTCAGCCGAGCGCATCGTCCGCGCGTTGCTTGACCTCGGCGAAGAAATCGAGGTGCTGGTCGGTCTCGGTGAAGCCGCGGCCCATCGAGACGATCCCGGCATGGCTCGCGCCGACGTCCTGCAGGCGCCGCAACCGATCCAGGATCTCGTCGTAGCTGCGGACCTCACCTGCCCAGCTTTGCAGGACAAATTGCCCGCCGAATGCCTCGGGGGAACGCCCCGCCGCTCGCACCATCTCGCGGATCTGATGCCACGCCTCGATCGTGCTGTCGTCGAAGCCGGTGGCGAAGATGAAGCCGTCGGCGAGCCGGGCGGCGCGGGCATAGGCCGCCTCGACGAAGCCGCCGCACCAGATCGGGATTTGCCGGCCCGGCCGCGGCAGGAGATTGGCGCGGTCGATCCGGTCGAATTTGCCCTCGAAGCTAATCGCCTCCTCCACAGTTTACGAAGCAATGGAATTTGCTCGTCCATCTTCTTGCCACGGCTGTGAAAATCCTGCCCAAGCCCGTCATATTCGACATAGTTCCAGCCGGTGCCGACCCCCAGCCGCAGCCGGCCGCCCGACAGGATGTCGAGGTCGGCGGCCTGCTTGGCGGCAAGCGCGGTCTGGCGTTGCGGCAGGATGACGATGCCGGTGACGAGCTCGATCCGCTGGGTCATGCCAGCGAGATAGCTGAGCGCGACGAACGGCTCGTGGAACGGGTCCTTCTCGTTATAGCCGCCGAACAGCGGCGGGTCCCGGCCCTCGTGCACCGCCCCCAGGACATGGTCGTAGATCAGGAAATGGTCGTAGCCGAGCAGTTCGGTCGCAGCGCCGATGCGGCGAAAGGCGCGCGGATCGCCGTTGAGCTCGATCTGCGGATAGACGACGCCCAGCTTCATCGCGGCCTCCCTGCAAAAGCCGCGGCTTAGGGTCCGTACCCGGTATCGGCAATGGTCACGATCGCCCGGAAGAGCCCTGATGCCATCCGGGCGGTGGCGACGCCAGCTTATGGTTGCCGCCCGGGAACCCTGTGCCTCAACACCTTCTTAATCGAAATAAGTAACAGGTGGACGCCTGAGATGCTCGCCGGAGACCGACCATGGACTACCGTACCATCCTGGTGAACCTGATCGTCCTGACCATCGCCGCGATCTTCATCCTGCTGTGGATGCGGCGCGACCAGCAGGCGAAGGCTGCCGCCGCCGCCGACGGCGCGTCCAAGCCCGGCGAATAGGCCCGTCAATCCATGACCCGATCCAACGACGGGCGCAGCCCGTCGCTGGTCTCATTCCACAACGCCGGATGACAACAGCGCCGAGGAACGGCGTTGCTTCACCTGATCGACCACCAGGCGAAGCCGGCGCGCCGACTCCGGATCGCGCCCCGGACCACCGACCCGATATTGCAACACGGTGATCAGGCGCCGGCCGGCTGCCTCAGGCGGCAGGCCGTGCAGCCTGGTGACTGCGCGCAGCGCTGCCGCGTCGAGCAAAGGGTGCCCCGAAGATTCCTCGAGCTCGATCGCTTCGGCGGCGCCGGAGCGGCCGACGCTGAAGCCGAGGACGACGACGCCCTCCTCCTCCTGCGCCTCGCGCGGATATTCCATGACCCTAGCGACGGCAGTCGAGATGCGCTCCGCGACGCCGGCCGACGCGGCAAGCGCAGACGCCGGAGCGGCGACAAGGCTCGCGGAGAGGGAGAGTGCGGCGATCCGTAAGAAAGCGTGTCCGTCCATGATCTTTCTCCGTTGACGGGAGCGTCATGATCCAGGACTGATGCGCATGATATGACAGAGACCCCTCCATTTCTGCCATGAAGACGCGGTGCGTCATCATCGTCATCGAGGGCTTTCAGATCCTCGACATGGCCGGTCCCAGCGCGGTGCTCGAGGTCGCCGCCCGCCATGCCGGGCAGAAGCTTTCGGTCGAGGTTGTCGCCGTCCCGGCGGGACCGGTGCGCAGTTCATCGGGGGTAACGGTAGTGGCCGAACCGCTGGGCGATCCGGCGACGGTCGACACGCTGATCGTCACCGCCGGCAGCGATGACACGCCGGGACTCGCCGATCCATCGATCTATAACTTCATCCGCGCCTGCGGCTCCAGCGCGCGGCGTGTCGCCAGCATCTGCTCAGGCGCCTTCGTCCTCGCGGAGGCCGGCATCCTCGACGGCCATGTCGCGACTACCCACTGGATCGATGCCGAAGCGCTCGCCCGCAGCTTTCCCGCCGTCACGGTCGAGCCCGACCGCATCTATGTGCGTTCGGGCAAGATCTGGACATCGGCCGGGGTCTCGGCCGGGATCGATCTGGCGCTGGCGATGGCGACCGACGATTACGGCGAGGAGATCGCCCGCATCGCTGCGCAGCGGCTGGTGGTGCCGCTCCGCCGGCTTGGCGGCCAATCGCAATTCTCCACGCTGATTGCGCTGCAGCGGCCCGAGGCGCGCTTCGCCGAGCTGCTCCATCAGATCCGCGCCGATCTTGCCGGCGATCATGGCGTCGAGGCGCTGGCGGCGCGCACCGGGATGAGCCCGCGCAATTTCGCCCGGCTGTTCCAGGCCGAGACCGGGATGAGCCCGGCCAAGGCGGTCGAGCGGCTGCGCTGCGAAAGCGCCCAGGCGATGCTTCACGCCGGCGCCAGCGTGAAGGAGGCCGCCCGCGCCTGCGGCTTCGGCGATCAGGAACGGATGCGCCGCGCCTTCCGCCGCAATTTTGCCAGCGCCCCGGCCGCGTTCAAATATGCCGCGACCGCCGGTTGATCAGCGCGACCTCAGGAAAAGGTTTTCTCAAGCTCGGACGGCCCCTGCTGCCGGTTCATCCATCGCCGCGCCGACGCCGTGAACAGCAGGCCATAGGCAACCGCCTGGCCGATCGTTTGGGCGACCGTGATCGCTGCCGACAGCGGCGGGATCACGCCGATCGGCGTGCTGCCCGCCAGCAGGCGGGCGATCGTCGGCAGGCCGCAGGCGAACAAGATGATCGAAACCCACATCGCGATCTTGCTGCGGCGGCGTGACACCAGCAGGATGAGGAGGATCGTCACCGCATAGGCAAAGGCCTGCGTCGTGACGATGAACCAAACCCCCATGATATGCAGAATGCCATGCGGATTGGGAGATGCCCTGGCGACGGCCGTCGTCGTGATATCCCAGGTCAGATAGGCCTGCAGCACACCGAGCAACAGCGTCGCGAAGAAGATTCGTTCGAAATAGACGATCGGCTGCGGTCGCCTGACGCTCTCCTCAGGCATCTTCCTTGATTCCGAGGAACTCGCAGACCTTGGCGATCGTATGCCGCTCGAGCTGCACGTTGGAGCCCCGCGTCGCGCCGGCGATATGCGGCGTCAGCAGCACATTGGGCACGCCGTCCCAGCGCTTGGGATCGGTCGGCTCGGGGTCGAACACGTCGAGCGCCGCCTGGCCGAGCCGCCCGTCCTTGAGCGCCGCGATCAGCTCCAGCTCATCGACGACGAAGCCGCGCGAGACGTTGACCAGAAGCCCGTCAGCCCCAAGCGCCTCGATGATCTCCTTGTCGATCAGGTGGCGCGTCATCTTGGGGTGCGCGAAGACCGCGACGAACAATATGTCGACCTCGCGGGCGAGCTCGACCAGGCTGTCGCGGCGCGGCCAGGGCACGCCTGGCTTGTCGCGCGGCCCCCACCAGGCGATGTCGGGAATGAACGGCGCGCAGCGCTTGGCGATCGCGAGACCGATATGGCCGAGCCCGGCGATGCCGACCTTGGCGCCGACCAGCGAGCGCGACGGCGGGCACCAGCCGCCCTTCCATTTGTCGTCGAGCAGGAACTGCTGGCTCCGGACCAGGTCACGCCGCGCGGCGAGCATCATCGTCATCGCGAAATCGGCGACCTCGCCGGCATGGAGCTCGCCCGAATTCTCGATGTGAATGCCGCGCCGCGCGATCTCCTCCAGATCCATCCCGTCCATACCGGCGCCGAGCACCTCCATGAATTTGAGGTCCGGCAATGAGTCGAGCACTGCCTTGTCCCAAGTGTCGATGCCGATGCAGATCGTCGCCTCGATGCCGCGGCCGTGCTCCTTGAGCCAGGCCATCTTGTCCTCGTTGTCGCGCGGCCCGACCACCTCGAAGAGGTCGCCGGCCGCTGGCTTCAGCCGGTCCAGCATCATGTTGCGGAACACGAGCACGCGGTTCTTCTCGGCCATCTTTCTCTCCAGTCCTTGCTGGGCGGAGAGCTAGCCGATGTCGCGCCGCCCCGCCAGCGCCGGGCGAATTGCAGCGAGCCGGGGTCTGAAATAGGTAGCGGCGATGGGTTTCCTGCCGCTGACCAACCTCATTCCCAGCCGGCTGCAGCGCATCCGCGACGAGAACGCGACGCGCAACCTGTTGTGGAACCGGTTCTACGGCCATGACTGGGGCGAGGTCACAACCAACAATTATGGCTTTGCCCCGGCCGAGGGCGAGGCGCCAGAACGCTTCCAGTTCCAGATGTATCAGGAGCATCTGAAGGCGCTGGAAGCGAGCGGTCGACTGAAGGCGCACACCGATCTGCTCGAGATCAGCTGCGGCCGTGGCGGCGGGCTGGCGCATCTCACCGCGCACTGGCCGGCGGCGCTCGATGCGATCGGGCTCGACTGGTCGGAAAATGCGCTGGCGACCTGCCGCAAGCGCCATCATCGCTTTGCCAACCTGACCTTCGTCCGCGGCGATGCACTTGCCCTGCCCTTCGCCGATGAAAGCTTCGACGCCGTGCTCAACGTCGAGGCCTCGAACGACTATTGCGATTACGCCGCCTTCTTCCATGAGGTGAGCCGGGTGCTCCGCCCGGGCGGCGTCCTGCTCTATTGCGACACGCGGCGGCCGGACCGCATCGCCCGCACCGAACAGGCGATGCGCGCGGCGCAGCTCGACGGCGAACTCCGCGACATCACCGCCAATGTCCTCGAGGCCTGCCGGCTCGACACGCCACGGCGCCAGGCGCTGATCCGCCGGCGCATTCCCTGGCTCTATCGGCTGGTGCTGAAGAAGGTGCTGGCGAACTATGCCGCGGTGGCCGGCAGCGAACGTTTCGAGGACTTCCGGCTCGGCCGCCGCAAGTACATCATGGCCTGTGCGGTGAAGAGCGCCCAGTCATCGGCGCAAGAGACGTAACCATGGGCCCGGCCGCAGCCGGACCCATGCAGTTGTGACGTGACGTTATTCGGCCGCTGCTGTCGAGTGATGGCCCGCTGGTGCGGTACGCCAGTCGTTCAGCAGATGCCTGATCATGCCCATGCCGATCACGGTCATCGACGCGCCGATCGTCGACAGGCCGATGCCGCCGAAGATCGCCGCGAGATACATGCCGGCCTGCGGAATGATCGTCAGCTTGTCGGCGCAAACCGTCAGCACAATCGCGACGATGAACAGATGATCGCTCCCCTTGCCCGACATCGAAATACCGGCCCCGGTGATCACACCGAGAAGCATTAGAATGATCGCTGCATAGGGTACAGTAACGAACGCTGCGACAACGGCTAATAGGATGACGGCAGCCGTAGCTGCTGCAAATATCTTTTCCACTTTCAGCCCCTCCAGTTCCCGATTTTTTATCCGCACTTCCTTTGGTGCGGTAACATGCTGAATCATAATTTACTATTCGTCAATACATGAGTGAATTAGGCCAAGCTGGCCGAACACAGGAAAATCCGAGATCTGTCTTTATTTCCAGATAGATGGTGGGCCGCTTCCACCTGACAGGATCTCGCTCTAGGCTGCCCTTTCAAAGGCGTCGGCGGTATCTCCGACGGAAAAATACAGCGTAATGGAGGGGTAGGATGGCGGAGCAGCAGAGTTGGCCGGACGGCGCGGCGGCCGCCGAATGGCGCGCGCACTGGCCATTGGTGCTGGCCAGCATGACCGGCTTCATGATGATCGGGGTGATGAGCTTTTCGCTCGGCCCGCTGATGGCGCCGCTGGAGAAGGCCTTCGGCTGGACGAAGAGCGAGATCACCTCCGGGCTGATGATCTATGCCGTGGTCTGCGTCATCGGCCAACCGCTGGTCGGCCGGATGATCGATCTCTGGGGACCGCGCCGCATCGGCCTGGTCGGGATCGCCCTCACCGGCGGTGCGATCGCGCTGTTCGCTACCGCCAATGGCTCGATGATCGTCTGGCTCGGATTATGGCTGGTCTATTCGCTCGCCGCCCAGTTGGTCCTAACGCCGGTCTGGTCCGCCGCGGTGGCCAGCGAGTTCGAGGCTGGCCGCGGCCTCGCCCTGGCAGCGACGCTGTCGGGCAGCGGATTATGCGGGTTTTTCCTGCCGCCGATCGCGACCTATGTCATCGACAGCTATGGGTGGCGCGCGGCCATGCCGATCATCGGCCTGGGCACCGCCGCACTGCTGTTGCTGATCACCTTCCCCTTCTTCCGCAGCCGGCGCGACCGCATGCGGCCGGGCGATACGGCGAGAGCGGCCGAGCCCGTTCTGAGCGGCCTGACGCTGGGCGAGGCGCTGCGCTCCCCAAGCTTCTACAAGCTCGGGGTCGCGATCAGCGTCAGCTATCTGCTGGTGATGGCGGTGAGCATTCACAATGTGCCGATGCTGAGCAGCGTCGGCCTTTCGCGCGAAGAGGCCGCCTGGATCGCCGCCTTTTTCGGGCTGTTCGCGGTCTCTGGCAAATTCCTCAGCGGTTTCCTGATCAGCCGCTTCGCCGGCCATCTCATCACCGTCGGGCTGCTGCTGCTGCCGGTGGTCGGCTGCCTGCTGCTGATGATGCCGCAGCCCTCTGCCCTCGCCTGCCTCGTCGCGATCGCCTCATTCGGCATATCGGCCGGCGGTCAGTTGCAGATGCTGGTCTATCTGACCACGCGCCACTTCGGCATGCTCGCCTTCGGCACGATCTTCGGCTTCATCGGCAGCGCGCTGACGATCTCCTCGGCGGTCGGACCGATCGCGGCAGGTCGTCTGTTCGACCTCGGCGGCGACTATCAGATGATGCTGACGCTCGGCATTCCGCTGTCGGTGCTCGGCGCGCTGGTGATGTTGTCGGTCGGCGACTATCCCGAAGTGCGCGCGGCGCGCGCGCTGGCCAAGCAGGCTGTCTGACGCCCTTCACCCGATTGCCAGGAGGATACCCAGATGACGTCGATCCGCTGCACGCGCGTCAATCACATGAACCTGGTGCTCCAGGATTTCGACGCCAGCGTGGCGCACTTCCGCGAGATCTACGGCGCCGATTTCCTGATGGACCTGCCGCAGCGCGAATTGCACGCCTGCCTGATCGAGATCGGCCGCGTCATCTTCGAGCTGTTCGTGCCGCATGAGTTCCTCACCAGCGTGCGCTATGGCCCGCATTATGTCGGCATCGAATATCAGGCCGACGTCGATGTCGTACGCCAGGCGGTTGCCGAGCGTGGCATCCGCATCGTCCGCGACATCGGCGTCGCGCTGCACACCCATCCCGCCGATTGCTTCGGCGTGTCGTTCGAATTCTACGGCGGCTATTTCCACGATAATGAGTGGGCGCTGCTCGGCGGCAACAAGATGAGGTCGCCAGATTATTGGCGTGACCAAAGCCCGCTCGGCCTGACCGGCCTCAAAGGCTACAGCGTCGCGGTCCACGACATCGACGCCGCCCGCGCTTTCTTCGAGAGCTTCGTCAGCGCCCAGCAGATTTATGAAGAGGCGCGGCCCGCTGTCGCAGCGCGCGCAATCGGCCTGCAGGTGTCGGACGAGGTCGTCGAGCTGATCACCCCGACCGGCGACGGGCCACTGCAACGCCATCTCCACCGCTATGGCGACGGCATCCGCTCGACCAACTTCGGCTGCCGCGACATCGCGCAGCTTCGGCGCTACTTCGATGAGCGCGGCGTCGAGCTCATCGCCGGCGATGCGCCAAACAGCCTCGCGGTGCCGGCGGAGGCGAACCTCGGAGCGATCTTTCAATTTTCCGAATAGCCGCGCCCGCAAGGATGCGCCTCAGCCGCGGACGACCGACTCCAGGCGGCGCATCTGCCGCGCGCTCGACACCGCGACGATGCGCACCGCGCGGCGGCTGCGCCGGCGGAGCCAGGGGCGCGGATCATGATCATGGATGAACTGGTCGTACCACCAGGGCATCATGCTGGCGTGAACGGCATGCTGGCGCAGGCTGCGAAAGATGAAGCGCGAGGCGAGGACAAGAAGCAGCAGGCAGCCGGCGATCTCGGCGATCGCCCAGGCCATCTGCCATAGCAGCAGCGCGAAAACATCCGCGATGCCGGTTGTGCCACTCAACATGGCCAATTCCCCCGCGCGAGATGCGCGTTCCCCTTCGGGATGGATTGAATCTAGGATTGGATGGCTAATCGGAGGTTAACGGCGGCGTTTCCGCCACAGCCTGTTACATTTCCGCCATAAGCTGGGCGCCCACCGTCAACTCGTTGGATTCCGGGCTGTTTCCGGGATGATGGCGCGCCGCGCAAAGGTCCAGCCAGGTTCGTGTCAGCGGTCCCTCATCGTCGATGCCGCGCCCGCCGGTCAGCAGCATCAGCTCGTCGACCACCGCCGTGATCCGCCGCAGCACGCCGCAGAGCTGGGTGCGATAGAGCAGCCCGTCCGCTTCCGACATGCTGGTGCCCGCCGCGACATGATCCAGCATCAGCCCGACATGGGTGCGGATCATCAGATCGGCAGCCTCGATCTCCGCCGTGGCGCGGGCGACGGCAAGCGGCGCCGAGTCCACGCCGAACGCGCCTGGTCGCTGCGGCTGGTCGCGGCGCGACTGGCTGAACGCGCGGATCGCGCCGCGGCCGGCGCCGATCGACAGGTTCGAGATGCAGGAGGTGAACATGTACAGCCAGGGAAGACGATAGAGCGGCGGACCGCCGTTGTCGGGCGCGACCATCAGCCCCGGCGCGATATCCCAGGTCCGGTGTTCCGGCACGAAGGCGCCGTCGACGCGGACATCGTTGCTGCCGGTCGCCCGCAGGCCGAAGGTCCGCCAGGTATCGACCAGGGTGTAATCCTCGGCCGGCACGATGAAGAGCTTCCAGATCGGCGGCGCATCGGGATCGGGCGACGGGACGTGCGAGCCGATCGTTGCCCAGCGGCAGAAGCTGCTGCCGCTGGCGAAGGGCCATTGGCCGGTGACCCGATAACCGCCGGGCACGACCTCGACTTTGCCCTTGGGAAAGAAGGAGGAGCAGGCGAGCACGGTCTCCCCGCCGTCGCCCCAGATGTCGCGCTGTGCCCGCGGGTCGAGCAGGGCAAGGATGAACACCTGGATGCTGAGCACGCCATAGACCCAGGCGGTCGACATGCAGTGCTCGGCGAAGATGTTCTGGATCTCGTGGAACACCCGCGGATCCATCTCATAGCCGCCGAAGGCGCGCGGCTTGAGGATATTGAACAGGCCGGCGCGGTCGATCCGGGCGATCACCTCGGGGGCGATGTCGCGCCGCTCATTGGCGGCGGTGCGCTCCTTCGCCAGGTCGGGCGCGATCGCCCGCGCCCGCTCGAGCAGCGTCTCGCGCGTCGGGATTCCGGTGGCCTGGCCGACGGCAAGATTCATGATGCGCTACCCCTCTCCGCGAACGACCTGCCTATCATGACCGAAGCGCCAGGGAATGGTCAAAGTCCGTCGGTTGCCGCCGCCCGGCGGGCTGCTTATGGTCCGGCGATCAGACAGAGGAGGGTATGATGGCTGACGGCGTCAAGGTGACCTATGTGATGAACCTCAAGCCGGGCGTGGCCGACGGCTTCTGCTCGATGATGCCGCAGATGCTGCCCGACACCAGAGCCTTCAAGGGCTGTCGCAGCGTCAACTGCTATCGCAGCAACGACGACGCCGACAAGATCATCCTGATCGAGGAGTGGGACAGCAAGGCGGACTATGAGAAATATCTCGCCTGGCGCGCCTCGCAGAACCCGGACCGCAAGACCTCGGACATGATGACCACGGTAACCGAGCCGGAATATTGGACGCTGGTCGACTGAGGCCTTGCCGGCGGAAGCCGGACCCCGAGAAGGAGAGATGCCATGCACCGCCTGTCACTGGCGCAGCTGACCGCGATCGGGCTGACCACGCCCGAGATCATCTACCTCGCCGCCGAGCTCGGCTGCGAGGGCGTGGCGATCAATCCGGGGATTATTCCGGTCGATCTCGGCGGCCCGGTCTCGCGGCTCGACAATGACCCGGCGATGCGCAAGGCGACGGCCAAGGCGCTGGCCGACACCGGCGTGAAGATGGACCTGATGGACGCGGTCGGGCTGACGCCGGAATTTTCCTTCGACGCCAACAAGACCCAACTCGAGATCTTCGGCGAGCTCGGCGCGACCATGTTCAACATCGCAGTGCTGGATGCCGAGCAGGCGCGGGTTGAGGAGAATCTCGCCGCGGTCTGCGAGCTGGCGGCGAAAATGGGCATGCAGCCGCTGATCGAGTTCTTCGGCCTCGGCGGCTGCGTTCCCTCGCTCGCGTCGGCGATGGCGCTGATCGAGACGGGCAAGTTCACCAATCTCAAGCTGCTGATCGACACGCTCCACCTCGCCCGCGCGGGCGAGACGCCAGCCGATCTCGCCAAGATCGATCGGGCGCTGATCGGCGCGGCGCAGATCTGCGACGGGCCGGTCGCCTATCCGGGCTTCGACGAATATCTTTACGAGGCGCTCTACGAGCGCGGCATTCCCGGCGAGGGCGAGCTGCCGCTGGTCGAACTCCTGCGAATCTTCCCGCCGGACATCATCGTCTCGCCGGAAGTGCCGCTGCGCGCCCTGCGTGAGTCCGGCGTGCCGGTCCAGGAATGTGCGCGTCGCGCGATCGAAGGCTCGCGCAAAGTCGCCCAGATGGCGGAGATGGCGACTAGCTGAGCGACCACTGGTCGAATGAGGTGATGCTCTCGACCGGCGGACGCTGTGCCGGTTTGAACTCGTCGCCGATCGTATAGCCGACCGGGATCATCGCCATTTGCGCGACGTCGTCGGGAATGCCGAGCAGATCGGCGGCGGCCTTCTCGTTCAGGAGGTGAACTGTCGTCAGCACCGTGCCCAGCCCGCGCGCGCGGGCGGCGAGGCAGAAGCTCCACACCGCCGGATAGATCGAAGCGTAGTAGCTCGTGATCGCAGCGAGGATCTCTTCGGGTGGCCGGCCGACCAGGCAGGGTATGACCAGCGCCGGCACCTCATGCATGTGATCGGCGAGATAGGTCGCGGAGTCATAGACGCGCGCGGTCTGCTCCTCGCCCGCAGCCCGCGCCGCATCGCCGGCACCGGCGAAGATGCCGGTGGTGATGCCACGATAGATCTCGGCCAGCCCCTGCTTCTTGGCCGGGTCGGTGACGACGATCCAACGCCAGTGCTGCGTGTTGGACGCGGTCGGAGACTGCTGCGAGATCCGGATGCATTCGAGGATCAGCTCGCGCGGCACCGGCCGGCTCAGGTCGAGCCGCTTGCGCACTGCGCGAGTGGTGGTGAGCAGCTCGTCGGCACATTCGCGGTTGATCGTCATCTCCGCATCCTCTGTCAGCTTGGCCTGTCGCGGCCTGTCTAGCCTCGGCGGCCTTGCGCGTCGCCCTCGATCGTGGAGATAGTCGGCAACACGAAATGGAGAGGTGGCGATCATGTCCGACGGGATGACGGCAGCCGATCATCTGATGGCCAATCCGTGGAGCCTGCTGGAGATGAGCGCGCTCGAGGCGCGCGCGGCGCGGGCCAACGCCGCCGAGGCGGTCGAGCTGCCGCCCGAACCGATCGCCTCGGTCGAGGACATCACCATCCCCGGGCCGGTGCCGATCCCCGCGCGGGTCTATACGCCGGCCGGTGCCTCGCTCGGCGATCCGCGGCCGATCCTGCTCTGGTTCCACGGCGGCGGGATGGTGATGGGCGGCAATTACGTCCAGTCCGACCGGCCGATCCGGCGGATTTCAAATCGCGTCGACTGCGTCACCGTCGCGGTCGATTTCCGCCTCGCACCGGAAGACCCCTACCCCGCCGGCATCGAGGATTGCCGCACGGCGCTGCGCTGGGCGGCCGAGCATGGGCGCGAGTTCGGAGGCGATCCGTCACGCATCGCCGTCGAAGGCGACAGCGGCGGCGGACTGCCGGCGGCGGATTGCGCGATCACCGCGCGCAACGAGGGGATCCAGCTTGCCCATGCGCTGCTGATCTATCCGAACCTCGATTGCACGCTGACCGATCCCGCCTGGGATACCCACGGCCATACGTCGCTTAACCGCACCAGCATGCGCTGGTTCATGGACAAATATCTGCCGGCGGGTGTTGATCCCAATGACCCGGCGGTCTCGCCCGGGCTCACCGAGGATTTGCGCGGCGTCTGCGCGACGACGATCATCGGCGCGGTGCTCGATCCGCTGATCGGCGAAGGCCGCAGCTTCGCCAGGCGCCTCGCCGCGGCCGGCACTGACGTCGAGATGCGCGAATGGGAGACGATGCCGCACGGTTTCTACGTGTGCTCGGCGCTCTATCCCGAAGCGACCGAAGCGATGGACTTCGCGGTCGCCCGCCTCCGCAAAGCCTTCGGCAGCTAAACGGCTTCCGCCACTTTTCTCATCTTCGTCATTCCCGCGAAAGCGGGAATCCAGTGGGACTTAGCGGCCCGTATCAGTGCGCGTCATGATCGACGGCTGGATTCCCGCTTTCGCGGGAATAACGAGATTACTTTTGGGATCGCGCCGTGTGACCCACCCATGCCCGGAAGACGACGCTCAGAACGGCCGGTCGCCGGCGATGGTGACCCGCTCCATCCGGCGATAGCCCTTCACCCCGCCGGCGACGGCATGCTGGGTGCTGCGATTGTCCCAGAAGGCGATCGAGCCCGGCTGCCAGTTGATCCGCGCGCGATAGGCGGGATTTTCGGCGAGCTTGTACAGCCGCTGCAGCAGCGCATCGCTTTCGCGCTCGCTCATGCCGTTGATCTTCACCGTGAAGTTGCCGTTCACATAGACGATCTTCTCACCCGACACGGGATGCGTCCGCACCACGGGATGCTCCATCACCGGGAAGCGCTCGACCAGCTCGGCGATTTGTTCGGCGGTCGCGCCGGTCTGGTGCAGCACGTCGCGGAACTGGTGCCAGTCGTGAACCGCGGTGAGGCTCGAGAGATGACGCTGGGTGGCGTCGTCGAGATCGGCATAGGCCGCCGCCATATCCGCCCACATTGTATCGCCGCCCTCTTCCGGCACATCGGTCACGCGCAGGATCGAGGCCATCGCCGGCGTCTCGCGCCAGGTCACGTCGCTATGCCAGGCCTCGGCGACCATCGGATTTTCGGGGAACGCCTCGACGATGATCAGCTCGGGCTCGTCGGGCGGCGAGGTGAAGGTCTTGAAGCTGGCGAAGGGATGGATCTCGAGCGGGCCGAAGCGGCGGCCGAAGGCGAGCTGCTGCTGGCTGGTCATCTCCTGATCGCGGAAGAACAGCACCTTGTGCCTGACCAGCGCCTGCTCGATCTCGGCGACCTGCGCGTCGCTCAACCCGCTGGCGATGTCGACGCCGCCAATTTCTGCCCCGATGCCATTGGCGCCTGGTGTGACCGCGATCGTGCGCTCTTGCGTGGCGACCATGATGCACCCTCTCCTGAATAACGCATCTGTATTAAATCAGGGCCTAGGCGACGAGTCAATCGGCCGATATAGCTAGAATTCTAATGGATCAGATCAAAATCAAGGTCGATCGCCCGCGCGGCGCCGCGCTCGCGCTGATCCTCGCGGCGGAGCGGCTGATCGCCGAGCATGGCTCGGCCATCATCTCGCTCCGGCAGATCACCGAGGCCGCGGGCGTGTCGAATACATCGGCGATCAACTACCACTTCGGCTCGCGTGAGACGCTGCTGCTGGCGGTGTTTCAATATCGCATGGGCGACATCAACCGCCGCCGCCATCTCTACCTAGAGGAGCTCGCCGCGAACGATCGCCTGCTCGACCAGCGCAGCCTGGTCGGCGCGATGGTTCATCCGTTGTCGGAGCAGCTCGCGCCGCGGCCGGAGGGCAATTATTACGTGCGCTTCCTCGAGCGGACCTCGCGCGAGGGCATGCGCGACACCTTGTCCGAAATGCAGCCGCTGATGACCGGCTGGCTCGAGCTGGAAAAGCTGCTGCGGCGGACGATGGCCTGGCTGCCCGCACCGGTGATCGACTTCCGCGTCAGGACGATGCGCGAGCAGGCGGTGTCCGGCCTCGCCTCGATCGAGATGATGCTCGAAGGCGGCGCGACCGCGCGCGCGGACGTCGCGCTGCAGGTCGAGATGGTGATCGACGCCAATCTCGCCATGCTCGCCGGACCGGTCTCGAGCGACGTGCTGCAGAAGCTCGGCTGAGCGCGCGAGGCTAGCGCCCCTCAGTCGTCAGAGACGCCGCCGGCGCACCGGCGAGCAGATCAATACTGAACGAACCGCAGCTAGAACCCGAGGTCCTTGATCGGCACGTCGAGGCCGTCGCAGCAGACCTGGATGCCCTTGGTCAGCTTGTCCTGCTCGACGCCGCCGAGGAAGCCGTCGATCAGCCGCTGGTAATTGCTGATCAGCCCCTCGACGTCGCGCGACAACCGCATGAACTCGAAACCGCGGCCATGCAGGCCGATCTGCTGCAGCGGCAGGTTCGAATAGTCCTGCTTCGGGATCGGCGGCCAGTCCTCGGAGTCGTGCGGCATCGGCACCGGCTTGGTCGGCCGCGGCCGCTCCTCGCCTTCCGGATACATGCGCAGCGAATAGAGCTCGAACAGGCATTTCTCCGGGCCGAGCGGACGGATGCGATAGGACGACATCGCGCCGAACACCGGCAGCAGGAAATAATGCGGGAAGCAGAACTCGACCGGATAGGCGCGCGGTCCGTTGAAGAAGAGGTTGACCAGATCCGGCATCGCCAGCCCCTGCTCGCGGCCGCGAACCATGATCTCCTCATTGAGCCGGCGATACCATTCGACCTCGGCCGAGGGCAGATCCTCGGGCAATTCGATGTCGCGCAGCGTCTCGGCGATATCGACCTCGGTTTCGTGGATCATCCCGGCCATGCCGACGCTCAGCGTTCGCAAATTGTGGATGGTCTGATCGACGAACTCGCGGACATCCTTGTGCGGCGCCAGCCGCTCGGCCTGGTCGCGCATCTCCGGCCCGTACTGCGCCTTGTCGCCGCGCCGCCGCGGATGGAGCAGCTGCGGGTGGGTGCGCATGACGTGATAGCCTTCCATGAAGGCTTCCATCGCCAGCTTCCAATTGGTTGGCAGCTCGGTCGACACCCACCATTCAATCTTGAGCTTCTCGACGTTGCGCGGGTCGAGCCGCTCGGCATAGGGCTTGATGCATTCGATGAATGGCGCCGCGCTATCGTCGAAGTTGATGAAGGCGCAGCCGCCCCAGAGCTCGACGCGACATGGGATCAGGTCGAGATCGGCGGGATCGAGCTGCTCATCGCTGAACAGCTCCGGCTTGAACACGAAGCTGTTCTTCCCCTCCATGGTCCAGCGCCAGCCATGGAACGGACATTGGAAGCCCTGGACCTCGCAATTGCCATGGCCACCCGAGGCGAGCTGGACGCCGCGATGACGGCACGTGTTGTGAAACGCCTTCACCCCCGATGCGGTGCGGATGACGATCACCGACCATTCGAGGATCTTGTACTCGACCCAATCGCCGACCTCGGGAATCTCCTCGAGCCGGCAGGCCATCTGCCACACCCGCGGCCAGAGATATTTGCGCTCGAGCTCGTAGAAGTCCTCGTCGTAGTAGCGCTGGACCGGAATCCGCTCCGGGTTGGTGACCGGAAACGGGACCGATCTCAGCGGCGCACCTGCAGCATCAGCCATCGTCTCTCACTCTCCTCGCGAGGCCGGCGTGACCCCGGCTACGCCATCAAAAGCCAATATCCTCGATCGCCACCTCGAACGGGCTGGAGACGATCCGGGTTGCCGCGACCAGCTTGTCCTGTTCAACGCCGGAAAGGAAGCCGTCGATCAGCCGGTGATAATTGCTGATCAGCCCCTCGACGTCGCGCGCCAGCCGCATGAATTCGAAGCCGCGACCGTGCAGGCCGATCTGCTGCAGCGGCAGGTTGGAGTAATCCTGCAGCGGGATCGGCGGGAAGCGCGGGTCGTCATGCGGGATCGGTTCCGGCGCGGTCAGCCGCGGCTGCTTGTGCCCCTCGGGCATCAGCGTCAGGGAATAAAGCTCGAACAGGCAGGTCTCCGGCGTCAGCGGCCGGATGCGGTAGGAGGACGCGTTGCCGTAGACCGGCAGCAGGAAATAATGCGGGAAGCAGAACTGCACCGGCGAGATCACATGCTTCGCCGCCGCCTCGTTGAGGTCGGGGATCGGCACGCCGCGCGCGCGGGCGCGCTTGGTGATCTCGTCGTTGAGCGTGCGATACCAGTGGATCTCGGCCGCCTGGATGTCGTCGGGCAGCTCGACCTCGTCCTTGATCGCCTCGGCGACGGCGATGTCGGTGGCGTGGATCATGCCGCCCATGCCGATGCTCAGCGTCTTCATCTGGTGGATCGCATTCTCCACCATCTCGCGCGACGTCTTGTACGGCTTCAGCCGCAGCGACGCATCGGCGAATTCGCGCGGGCCATAGACCGCCTTGTCGCCGCGCTGGGTCGGATGGACCAGCTGCGGATGGGTACGCATGGTGTGATAGCCTTCCATGAAGGCTTCCATCGCCAGCTTCCAGTTGGTCGGCAGGATGGTGGAGACCCACCATTCCATCTTCATCTCGCCGATGTTGCGGGTGTCGAGCCGGTCGGCATAGGGCTGGATGTGCTCCATCAGCGGAGCGGCATCCGGGTCCATGTTGATGAAGGCGCAACCGCCCCAGAGCTCGACCCGGCAGGGGATCAGGTCGAGATCGGCGGGATCGAGCTGCTCGTCGCTGAACAGCTCGGGTTTGAACACGAAGCTGTTCTTGCCTTCCATGGTCCAGCGCCAGCCGTGGAACGGGCATTGAAAGCCCTGCACTTCGCAATTGCCATGACCACCGCTGGCGAGCTGGACACCGCGATGGCGGCAGGTGTTGTGGAACGCCTTCACGCCGGATTGGGCGCGGATGACGATGATCGACCATTCGAGGATCTTGTACTCGACCCAGTCGCCGACCTCGGGAATTTCCTCGAGCCGGCAGGCCATCTGCCAGACCCGCGGCCAGAGGTATTCGCGCTCCAGCTCGAAGAATTCCGCATCGTAATAGCGCTGTGTCGGAATGCGTTCCGGGTTGGTCACCGGGAACGGAACCGGCCGCATCGGGCCATGACCGGCATCGGCCATATCGCACCTCATCCTGCCTGCGCGCCTCGGCGCGTTCTCCACCCCATGGTTACACCGGGGCGGGCGCACCGGCATCGGAAATGCTGACAGATTCGTGCCAATTTACGAGAAGGTGGACGGGTTCGTAGTGGCCCGCGGCGCTCCGTCCCTCACCGCGCTACATCGTCGCCGGAGCGGCCTCGCCAGCGGCCGCACCGGGATTTTCCCAGCGGCCAAGCGAGTAATCGCCGCCGATATTGGTGCGGCCCATCCTGCGTTCCTCGCCATTGGGCACGCCGCGGGCACTGTGCATCATCCGCCAATTGTCCCACAGCACCATGTCGTCGGGCTGCCAGTCGTGGAAATAGGCCCGCTCGGGCCGGATGCTGAGGTCGATCACCTTGTGGAGCAGGGCGTCAGCTTCGGGGTCGCCTTCCCGCCCCTCGATCCCGACCGCATGCCAGGGCGAGATGTTCAGCACTTTCCGGCCGGTTTCGGCCTGGGTGTAGACCAGCGGATGGATCGCGCGATGCTTTAGCGAGGGATGGGTCGCAGCGCGCAGCATGCGCGACGAGAGATGGACGCAGCGATCCGGCTTCTCGCCGAACTTCACTTCGGTCGAGTCGGTGGCGAAGGCGTAGATCACGTTGACGCCTTCGATCTCCGCCTTGAGCTCCTCGGGCAGCCAGTCATAGGCGGCGATCTGGTCGATAAAGCCGGTCTTGCCGCCGCGCCTGGGCAGGACATGCGGGCGAAGCACGCCGCCGCGGTTGATCTCCGCGTTATAGGCGGAGTCGAAGTGCCAGGGGAGATAGCCGCCGATCAGCTCGCCATTGATCTCGTAGACGTCGCCGTCCTCGGGGTCATATTCGACGTCGGCAATGATCTGGTGGCTCCGCTTCTGATTGACGCCGCGGAGCAGCGGAGGCTCTTCCGGCTCGCCGAAAATGGCTGACAGCTTCAATTGGGTCTCGAGCCCGGTGAGCCCCTTGAAGACGATCACGCCCTTGTCGATCCACAGGTCGTAGAGCGCCTGGCGGGTTGCCGGATCGTCGAGGCTCTCGGGCGTCAGCCCGCTGACCACCGCACCGAAATCGCTTTGTCCGGGCAAGGGCGCGACCGTGAAGCTGACCATGACAATCTCCCGTCGGCATATCGCCTTATGGCGCCTGGCCGGGCCATGGCGCGGTTCGCAGATTGTAGCCGCGATGGCCGCATCGCTCAATCGCGCCACAGGCGCTGGCCGGGCAGCGTCGATCTGCTAGCCTGACGGCCGAATGAGCGACGTCGATGAACATATTTTCGAGGTCTCGGGCAAGGTCGGCCTGTGGCCGTCGAGCAAGCCCGGCGGCGGCTGGCATTATCTCGTCATCGCGGGCCAGACCGCGATGGAGATCCGCTATGCCGCGCTCGGCCGCACCGGCGGCTTCGGCTCGATCAAGGTGCGCGCGACGATCGGCAAGACCGAATGGCAAACGTCGCTGTTCCCCGAGCGGGAGTCCGGCGGCTTCATCATGCTGCTGAAGGCCGAGGTCCGCCGCCGTGAGGGCATCGCGGCGGGCAAGCGGGTCAAGGTCCGACTGGTGATCTGACGCCGCTACGGCTTGAGCGATTTGCCGTACTGGCCTGAGATCCGCTCGCCGGCGGCATAGGTCGCCTCGAGGATCTCGACGAGCTGGCCGTCGGGATCGCGGATCATCGCCGCCATGTCGCCGATCCTCGTCAGCACCTCGCCGCCATAATCGGCGGCCTTCGCCAGCACCGCTGGCACGCTGGCGACCGCGATCGAGATATGGGTGAGGCCGACCTGGTTCATCTTGCGCTCGCGCACGCGATTGTCACCGGCCGGCTCGAAGGCAAGCAGCTCGAGCTGGAAATCGCCGAGGTAGAGATAGACCGCCTTCATATCGGCCGGCCGTTCGAGCCCGAGGAAATCGCTGACCTGGTCCGCGGTCATCGCCAGCTCGCGATCCGGCGAGAAGCCGAGCAGCTCGCAATAGAAGCGGGTCGATCGCGCGAGATCGGAAACACCCAGCCCGGAATGCGCCACGAAACCCATTTCACTCTCCTGCCCGCGTCGAGGTGCTCACCTCGGCCCGACGTCCTTGACGGCTTTGCCAATCGGTTTCCAGCCAGGATTAGCGCGGATACTGCGCGCGGGGATTGGGCGGACAGCGCCCGGTGTTGCGACGGAGGAAATCCTTCAACGCGGGCCGCAGCTCTCTCGTCCGCACATTGGCGGGCTCAACCCAGAAAAAGATGACCGGTGGCGGTATGACGCTCTGCCCATCGCCGGTCAGGAAGAACACGTCGACCAGCCGCTTGCGGCCGTTTTCGACCAGCCAGAGATCATAGGGGCCGCGCCCACCGGTCTTTCGCCTGTCGCCGAACGCCGACGGTCCGTTCGCCACCTGGTCGAACTCGAGATAGCGGCTCGGCAGCGGCTCGCTGTGCCACCCTGCCGGGCTCGGGCCCCATCTTTGGATCTTGCCGTGGAAATCCTCGAACAGGTTCGGAAAACAGTTCGGGCCGAAGAACTCATACTCAGGAACAGCAAAGCCACGGCTGAGCAACACGTCCGGCGGATCTCGTAGCGGCCCCAGCTTCGGCGCCTTCCGGATTCGGGCAACGATTGCGTCGGCCCGCATCCGATAATTATGCCGGTGCAAAGTCCAGGCGAGTACCGGCAGCGCCAGCATCAGGAGCAGGATTAGCCTCCCCAGCTGCTTGCTTCGTCGCGCGCCCAATCTGGCCGCACCCCAGACGATCGCTGCGAAAATAATCGTCGGCAGCAGCAGCAAGGTCCCCCCGATGACGCCGACGGTCACGACCAGGAGGGAGATCACCACAAAGCCGGTGAGAAAGCTCAACGGGTCGAACTCCGCCAACGGTTCACTTCGCGAGAGCTAGCGCAACCCGTTTAACAAGCCGCACCGGATAGCACCAATGTGGTGTTGACACGATATCACCAATATGGTGTTGTCCGACTCGTCCTGATGACGAGGGATGAGGCACGATGAGCTTCCCCGGCTTCCCACCCGGCCTGCCGCCGCTCCCGGCGGATGCGCCGCACATCCTCTCGGCCGAGCGGCGCGAGGCGATCGCCCAGGCGGCGGTCGCCGGCAAATCCGAGGCGACCCGCGCCGCCGATCTCCACGAAGCGCGCTGGGCGATCGACGCGATCGACGCCGCCTTTGCCCTTGCCGCCCAGGGCCGCCGGGCGCGCAGCGCCAAAACCGGAAAGGCCGCAGCATGAGCGAATTTGCCGATCCCCGTCCCTCGCCACCCTTCGCGCCGGAGACCGAGCTCACCCCGCTCGAGGCCGCCGGCCTCAGGCTCGACGCGGCGATCATCCGCTTCGAGCTGGCCGGCGCCTTCGCGACGTTGAACCCCGGCCGCTTCGGCGATGCCGAGGAGGAATATTTCACCGCCCAGCAGGCCTATCGCGACCTGCTCCACGAAATCACCGGCGCCGATCCGGACGGCATCCTGCGAAGGCTCGCACGATGAGGCTGATCAGGATCCACCCGTTCGGCATCGATCCGACCGGCGTCACCGCCATCAGCGCGGATCACGGCGGCTGGCTCCCATGGTCGGGCGGCGACTGCCCGGTTCCGCCCGACCGGCTCGTTCAAATCCGGCTCGGGATCGAAGAGAGCTTCGACGAGGATCAGCCGGCCCGGCGCGCGGACACCTGGCGCTGGGACCATGGCGAGCGCTGCCCTAACGCCAACGTCACCCATTATCGCCTGGTGCCGGCATGAGCCGCGCGCGGAGGTCGGCGCTTGACCTGCGCCCGCTGCACCCGGCCGATCCGACCCGGCCCCATCGCTACGCCGAGATGACCCAGCCGGCCGCCGAAAGCGAATGGACCCGCCGCGCCATCGGCGGCTGGCGGGATCCGGAGATGCTGCAGGAGCAGCCGACGCGCATGGAGATCGAGCGCGAGACCGGCGTCGCCTTCTTCCGCGGCGCGCTCAACGCGCTGGCGTTCAGCGCGCTGCTGACCGCACTGATTGGGCTTTATCTGATTGCGGGGTGATCCGGCTCAGCATGTCGTTGATATCATCCGACGATGACGTGCGGGTCTCGCCCGGGGGGATGAAGCCACGCAGCTCCTCTTCGAGCTGATCGGCCAGCGCCGCGACCGCCGGGCTGTTGACGTCGATCACCGTCGCCAGCACGCGCCGCGCGGTCTCGAGCAAATCGCTCCAGAACTGGATGGTGTCGCTATAGACGCGCTGCCCCCGCAGCCGGCGCGTGCTTTCCACCGCGGCTTCGAGATTTTCGACCAGGCTGCCGTACAGATCCATCACAAGTCACCCCCGCAAGAACCGTCGGCAATGGGTCCCGCCATTGCCTCAACCCCTGCGATTTCGATCCATCCCAAGAAGGCGATACAGGCAAAACACTAAAGCTTGCTGAACCCGATTAACCCCAATTCAATCGCCGCGGCCTATGGCACGGCGCGCGATGACCCGTGCCGAGCTCCGACCGCTGACCAGCCTGCGCGGCCTCGCCGCCTGGATGGTGGTGCTCTATCATGTCCGCGTCGCCGCCGCGCCGACGCTGGGGCCGGACGTCGTCGCCGTCGCCGCCAAGGGCTATCTCGCGGTCGACTTCTTCTTCATGCTGTCGGGCTTCGTCCTGTGGCTCAACTATGCCGGCCGGCTGCGCGCCGGACGCCTCCGCGAATGGGGCGATTTCATCATCCGCCGGCTCGCCCGCATCTGGCCGCTGCACGCGGCCATGCTCGGCGTCGCCGCGGCGCTGGCGCTGCTGCTGGCGGTGACCGGTCGCGACACCAGCGACTATCCACTCGCCGAGCTGCCGCTGCATCTCGCGCTGATGCAGAACTGGGGCTTCACCTCGACCCTGTCATGGAACGATCCGGCCTGGTCGATCAGCTGCGAGCTGGCCGCCTATCTGCTGTTGCCGGGCTTCGCCCTGCTGATCGACTGGCGCCGCGTCCGCACGCCGCTGCTGCTCCTTGTCATTCTCGGGCTTGCCCTGCTGCTCCACCTGGTCTTCGCCTCGACCGGAGCGACGATGCTCGGCGCCCACATCCTCCAGCTTGGGGTGCCGCGCTGTCTGATCGAATTCGCCGTCGGCACCGTCCTGTGCGAGCTATGGCGACGCTGGCGCGGACAGCTTGCGGTCGCCGCCGGGGCGGTCGCGACGGCGGTGGCGATCGCCCCGCTCGGGCTGCCGGAAACTTTCGCGATCCCGCTGATCTTCGCCGCTCTGCTGCTCGCCGCCGCGGTCACCGCCGAGACGCCGGCCAATCCGCTTGGGCTGAGGCCGCTGCACTATCTCGGCGAGATCAGCTACGCGACCTATCTATCGCACGTCCTCCTGTTCCGCCTGTTCAAGCTCGCGTTCGTCACGGACCAGTGGAATGTCGGCGCGGGCGCGATCGCCGCCTTCGCCGCGATCGTGCTGATCGCCTCGATCCTCCTCCACCACATGGTCGAGCGACCCGCCCAGCAATGGATCCTGCGGCGCTGGCGCAGCCGCCAGGCGCATCGGCCGAGCCTCGCCGCAGGCGGCTGACCGCCCGCGTCGCCGATCGCTGCTAGTTCAGCGATTGGCCGAGATATTCGCGCATCAGTTCGAGGCAGAGATGGGCGTGCGTCGCCGGCGCATCGAAGCCCAGCGCGTCAAGCTCTTCAATGACTTCGGCAAGTTTGGCGCAGGCCAGCTCGGCGCGGCGGCGGGTCTCCAGGTCGAACTCCGGCTCGTCCATGCAGCGGGAACATCCTGGTTGTCGGGCAACTTTGAGCTACAATCTCTTATTCCGTGCGCCGAGATATATGTCAATTTGGATGTAATTTTGCTCCGATCTGGAGCATCTTGTCCCGCCTGACAATATGACAGCCGGGTTCATATCCGGATCACGCTGGCACCGCCTTGCCCGATCGGGAGGAAGGCTGCACTCTGCTGGCGCGGCACTGGCCCGAGCCATGGCCGCGCGCCGAAGAGGATTTGCCGTGGCTCTGCCGTTCAAGCTCGTATCCGCCGATTCCCATATCGCCGAGCCACCGGACCTCTGGACCACCCGTCTCGACCGCAAATACCGCGACCGCGCGCCGCAGATGATCAGCCGCGAGGATGCCGATTATTTCATCTGCGACGGGGCGGCGCGACAGGATGGCGTCGGCCTCCTCGCGACCAAGCGCAAATATGAGAATCCCGAGATCTACGACTTCGGCTTCGAGGGCCGCTGGAGCGAGGTTCCCGAGCCCGGCTACGACCCCGATGCGCGGATCAGGGAGATCGATCGCGAAGGGATCGAGGCCGAGTTGATGTACACCAGCTACGGGCTGATCATGTACACCCTGCCCGACCGCGATTTCCGCTACGCCTGCTTTCGCGCGTTCAACGATTGGCTCGCCGAATTCTGTTCCGCGGCGCCCAAGCGCTTCTTCGGCATCGCGATGATCCCGACCGACGATATCGACCGCGACGTCGCCGAGCTCGAGCGCTGCGCCAAGCTCGGCCTGCGCGGCGCGATGGTCAGCATCGGCCAGGAGTCCGGCGAGGGCTATGGCGAGGCGCGGTTCGACAAATTCTGGGCAGCGGCCGCGGCGCTGAACATGCCGGTCAGCCTGCACGTCGCGGCGAGCGAGACCAGCTTCATGGCGACCGGCAACATGTTCGCCGATTTCTCCTGCGGCTTCACTCCGACGATGTACACGGTCAGCTCGATGATCTTCTCCGGCGTGTTCGACCGTCATCGCGGGCTGAAGGTCATTTCGGTCGAGAATGACGCCGCCTGGCCGCTCGCCATCCTCGAGCGGATGGACGACCGCTGGCTGCACGACCAGACCTGGGCCGACGGCAGCAAGGTCACCTCGGGCCGCAGGCCGAGCCAGATCTTCCACGAGCATGTCGCCTGCAGCTTCATGCGCGACCGCACCGCAATCCTCAATCGCGAGATCATTGGCGAGGGCAACATCATGTGGGGATCGGATTATCCCCATTTCGACGGAGCCTGGCCGAACAGCGCGGCGGTGCTCGAGCGCCAGTTCAAGGGCGTGCCGCTGGCCGATCAGATCCGCATCGGCCGGACCAACGCGATCGACTTCTACAATCTGCCGATCGCGCATTGATGCGAGGGATGCTCGCCGCTGCCGTTGCGCTCGCCCTACCCGCGATCGCGCAAGCCGCGACGGTCCCCGCTGCGGTCATGACCGATCCGCCGCAGGACAAGGCGCATCCGGCAAAGTCGATCCCGGTGGCGCTCCCCACCGGCGGGGTGAAGATCAACGGCTTGCTTTATACCGCCGCCGGCGCCGGACCGCATCCGACGGTCGTGCTGTTCCATGGCTTTCCCGGCAATGAGCAGAATCTCGATCTGGCGCGGGCGATCCAGCGCAGCGGCTGGAATGTGCTGACGCTGCATTATCGCGGCTCCTGGGGCAGTCTCGGCGACTACAGCATCAGCCATTGCATGGAAGACGGCCTCGCCGCCGTCGCCTGGCTGCGCGATCCGAAGATCGCGGTTGCGCCCTCGATCGATCCCCGGCGCATCGTCGTTGTCGGCCACAGCCTCGGCGCGATGGTCGCCGGCTATGTCTCGGCGCATGACGCCGGCGTCGCCGGCGCGGCGGTGATCTCGCCGGGCAATTTCGCGCCGATCGCGCGCGACGAAATGATCAAGCGGATCCGCGATACGCTGTCGACCGACATCGGCCTGCACGCGCTCGGCAACGCCACGCCCGAGGCGCTCGCCGACGAGGCGCTGCGCCATGGCACGGACTGGGACTTGATCCGCTATGCGCCTGCCCTCGCCCGTCATCCGTTGCTGGTGGTCAGTTCCGATGACGGCTTCGCCGCAGGCAATGAGAAGCTCGCCGCGGCGGTCGCGGCGATGCCCGGCGCCAGCGTCGCGCGTCGCCATTTCACCACCGATCATAGCTACAATGATCAGCGGATCGCGCTCATCACCGCGGTCCTGGATTGGCTCGCCACGCTGCCGCCACGCTAAGCGGCATATCTGACAAGGAGCGGATATGAAGGATCTGTCCGGGATGCAGCTGGTCGTCGCGGTGACCGGCGAGGATGGCCTTGCCCACTTCAAGGAAACGCCGCCGCCACGGCGCTTCGGCTTGCCCGAAACCGGCGAGGTCGCGTTCGCGTGGAGCACCGAGGACATCCCCGATCTCGACAGCGCGATCGGCGCGGTGCCGGACAACAACGACTTCCCACCGCCCGGCGCGTCCAAATTCGCGCTGATCTGCTTTCCGCCCAAAACTACCGGCGCCTGGGACGCGGCGCATAGCGCACGGGCGATGCATGCCAGCGCGACGATCGACTATGAGGTCGTTCTCTCCGGCAAGGTCGACATCATCCTCGACAGCGGCGAACGGCGCACGCTGACCCCGGGCTCATGCCTGGTGATGGCCGGCGCCAACCACGCCTGGAGCAATCCTTACGACGAGCCCTGCATCTACGCCGCGGTCATTCTCGGCGCGAAGACTGCAACCGTGATGCCGCGGGTCTTCTCGACCGAGCCAGACTGAGATTGTCGCCACGCGGTCAGGCCTGAGCGGCCGCCGGTTCGCGCGCCTGCTCGCGTGGCGCGGACAGGTGCGGCCGGCGGCCGACGACGACGAACAGTCCGCCCTCATGGCCGAGCGAGCGCATCCAGCCGAGCTGGGCGAGCCAGTCCTCGAGCCACCAGCCGTCGCCCGCAGGATCGAACAGCGGCGCCTCATCCTCCTCGCCGATCAGCGCCGAAGGGAAGGCGCGAAGATAGTCGATATGATTCTCCGCGAACCAGCGACGCACCTCGCCGAGCGTATGGCGATGCTCTTCCGGATGACGGTATTGATCGCGCAGCCAGGCCGCGCGCCGCTCCGGTTCGGCGGCGCGATCGGCGAGGACCGGATCCCAGGGAATCCAGCGCTCGCCGGTCAGCCGCGCCACACCGCGGCGCAGCCGCAGCGGCAGCCGCGCGATCGCGTTGTACAGGCCGAGAATGATGATCCCGCCGGGCCGGGCAAGCGTCGCGATGCGGGCGAAGGACGCGCGTGGAACCGGCGTGTGGTGCAGCACGCCCGAGCAATAGACCAGGTCGAACGCGCCCGGCCGCAGCCCGGGTTGCGCCAGGTCGGTCTCGACCATCATGACATTGTCGATGCCGAAGCGCGTCGCCGCCGCCGCGCCGAGCAGCAGCGAGGCGCGGGTCAGATCGGCGCCGATGACGATACGGTCGGCGCGCGCGAGATAGAGGCTCATCTGGCCGGTGCCGCAGCCGATCTCGACGATCCGCGCATCGCCGGGAATGGCCTCGTCGAGCAGCCGGGCAAAACGGCTGCGGCCGGCGCGGGCGCGCAGCCAGGTCAGGCTGTCGCGCGGCGGATAGTTCGGGAATGGCGCGGCCGTGTAGAAGTCGCGGACCACCTCGGTCCGCTCACTGCCCGGCAGGCGCAGCGCGGGCACGCCATCGGGCGCATCATAGGCAATGCCGCATCCCTGGCAGCGCCAGCCCGCATCGAGCGGGGCCCGGCAGGCGGGACAGGCAAGCAGCGCCCGAAAGGCATCGTCCATCAGAAGATCGAATAGACGAAGGGCGCCAGCGCCTCGACGCTGGCCGCCAGCGTCAGGATCAGCCCGGTCAGACAGAGGAAGACGACCAGCGGCACCATCCAGCGCTTGCCCGGCCGGCGCCACAGGCTCGCGGCGAGCTCGCCGGTCGTGCCGAAGGCGCTGCCGAAGACGATCAACTGCCGACGCATGCGGCCACGCTTCCTGATCATGCGACATCCTCCAATGGCATCGGATGGGTCTCGCGCCGCTTGCGGACGCAAGTCTGGCCGGCGACGAGCAGGTCGATGCCGCTGCGGCGGAACGTCGACCAGCCTTCGGCGACGCTGTTGACGATCGGCTCGCCGGCGAGATTGAACGAGGTGTTGAGCAACACCGGCACGCCGCTCACCCGGCCATAGGCGTCGAGCAACCCGCCAAGCCGCGGCGCCATCTCATCGTCGAGCACCTGGACGCGGGCGGTGCCATCGACATGCGTCACCGCCGCCAGCTGCTCGCGCCATTCGGGCCGCACCGGGACGACGCCCGACATGAACCGCGCCAGCCGCGCGCCACCCGGCGGCAGCGCGAAGAAGCGATCGGCGTCCGCCGCCCTGACCACCGGCGCGAACGGACGGAACTCCTCGCGGTACTTGATGTCGCGGTTGAGCCGGTCGCGCATCGCCGCGTCATGCGGCGCGGCGAGAATGCTGCGCGCGCCAAGCGCGCGCGGGCCGAATTCGGTGGCGCCGTCCATCCAGCCGATGATTTGTCCCTGCATCAGCCGGTCGGCGAGATCGGCGAGCAGCCGGTCGTCAACCAGCTGCTCGCAATCGAAGCCATCCTCTTCGGCCAGCCTGGCGAGCGCGGCAGGTTCAATCTCCGGTCCCCAGAAGGGATGATCGGGCACCGGCCGATGGCGATGGCCGAAGATGATGCGGTCGGCGTAGAGCGCCGCGCCCAGCGCACAGCCGGCATCGCCCGGCGCCGGCGGCACGTACAAACCGGTAAAGCCGCTCTCGTTCAGCAGACGCGCATTGGCGACGCCATTGAGCGCGACGCCGCCACCGAAGCAAAGGTCGTCGAGCCCGGTCTCGCGATGCAGCGCGTGGGCGATGTCGACCAGGATGTTCTCCAGCACGCGCTGCACGCTGGCGGCAATATCGGCGAAGCGCCGCCCGTCCTCGCTCGCCAGGTCGATCGGCTGATAGGGATCGCGCGGCGGTCCGAACAGCGCGACGAAACGCCGTGAGTAAGACGCTTCGACGCCGGCGTGGAAATCGAAATAATCGAGGTCGAGCGCAAAGGCGCCATCCGCGGTGCGCCGGATCACCCGCTCGACCTCGGCGACGCGGTTGGGCGTGCCGTAGGACGCCAGCCCCATCACCTTGTACTCGCCCTCGTTGACGGCGAAGCCGAGATAGGCGGTGAAGGTCGAGTAGAACATGCCGAGCGAATGCGGGAAGCGCAGCTCGCGCAGCAGGCTGATGTCGCAGCTGCCGTCGCTCCGCTTGACGCCACGGCCGACGGTCAGCGTCGCCCATTCGCCGACCCCGTCGGCGGTGAGAATCGCCGCCTCGTCGCACGGTGCGGTGAGGAAGGCGGCCGCGGCGTGCGACTGGTGATGCTCGATGAAATGAACCTTGCGTCCGGGCACGCCGAGCTGCGAGGCGATCACGCCGCGCATCCACAGCTTCTCGCCAAGCATGTTCTTCATCGCCTTGGGAAAGGCGCGCCAGGATCGCGGGAAGGCACGCAGCCCCATCGTCAGGATACGATCGAACTTCAGCGTCGGCCGTTCGTAGAAGACGACCGCGTCCAGCCCCTCCGGCTCGATGCCGCCACGCTCAAGGCAGAATTCGATCGCCGCCAGCGGGAAACCGGCGTCGTTCTTGCGCCGCGACAGCCGCTCCTCCTGGACTGCCGCGACCGGCTGTCCGTCGACCAGCAGCGCTGCAGCGGAGTCGTGATAATGCGAGGAGATGCCGAGGATCTTCATCTTGGTCTCGCCGGTGAAATGGTGACCCAGCCGAGCGGTTCACGCCGCGCCGCGCGCTTGGCGGCCCAGGCAAAGGGCGGCAGCAGGATGAAATATTGCGCGGTGAGGATGATCGTCGCGATCTTCTCGGCCAGCGCCATCGCCAGCCGGAGATAGCCCTTCCACAATCGCCTCAGCCGCGCACCCCACAACAGCCGGCGGCGGCCGCCGGGCGCAACGCGATCGAGCTCGGCAAGCGAGTAGCGCATGTGGAATTCCTCATCGCGCAGGATGCGGTGGAACACCGCGCCGGTCTTCGGGTCATGGTCGAGCACGCTGTGGTAGACCGCGAAATCGCGAGCGGCAGCGGATTCGGACAAATGGATGAAGGCGAGCAGCCTGCCCGCCTGATCACCGTCGACCGGCAGATCGTCCAGCCGCCGTTCGCCGGGCACGATCCAATCGGGCAGCAGCGCGGTGCGGTTGGTGCTGCCGAGCGTCGCGCGCAGCGCCAGCCCGCGCGCGCGGAACATCGACGCATGCCGCGCCTCGTCGCGGGCGTGGTGAAGGAATTCGCGGCGCAACACCGGATCGTCGGTCAACTCGGCGGCGCGGACCAGGTCCCGGCTGCCGTCGGCCTCGACCTCGGCGAACTGCAGCAGCTTGCGCGCACGGCGTCCCGGATCGGCCCAGACGGCGCGATATAGCGGGCGCAACAGCCGCCCTCCGATCGTCAGCGAACCCGAGGCCACTCACTTCTCCACGACAGCGCCATAGGTGGCCAACCGAGCGCAAAAGGTTCAACGCGGCGCGCTGGATGGATCGAACAGATCGGGACGCTGCCGGCGCAGGCCGGCGAGAACCGCCGCGGCCATGGCGCGATTGGCCCTGGCATCGGGATGACCGTCACCGGCAAGGCGCCAGCGCGGATCGAGCGACACTTGCATATAAGGCAGGCCGGCATCGTCGAGCACGCGCTGGCGGATCATCCGCTCGCCGGGTTGCTCGGGGGTGAAAACCGGCACCAGGATCAGCGCCGCCGCATGGCGCGCCCGCGCCTGACGCACCGTCTCGGCAAGCGCCGCGCGGGTCATCGCGATGCCATCGTCGATTGCACCTGCGCGGTGATAGAGCGTGATATTCTTCAACACCCGCGTCAGCCGCCAGCTCGGCTTCGCCTGATGCCAGCCGAGCATGGCGTCAAGATGCGGCCGGTCGTCGTCGAGGTTGCGCTCCATCAGGCCCGGCGTGAACAGGGCGACCACCGCCGCCGGCCGCTCGAACTGCGGCAATTCCTCGGACAGCAGCATCAGCGACTGGTCGGTGCTGAAACCGTTGACCGCGAGATTCGCGCTCTGTAGCCCGGTCGCCTGCTCGAGCCGGCCGGCGACCGTCTCGCGCCAGTTCAACCGGAAGCCGAGCATGATCGATTCGCCGGTGAACAGGATCGATCGCCGGCGCGGATCGACCGGCCGCGCGGGATCCTCGATGCGGTGGCCGGCGCCGTCGAGATAATAGAGGATGCGCCGGCCGCCGAAGTCTTCCCAGCCGCCGCGTCCGGGCAGATTGGCCCAGCCGAGATGCGGATCGGCGCGGCGCAGCGGCTCCTCGGTCGCCGCCCAGCGATCGATGCCGCGCCAGCCGGCGGTCCCCAAGGCAAATTCGCAGACGATCAGGCTCGACAGGATGGCGAACGCCATCAGCACCGCCTGGATCGCGACCTCGCCGCCCCGTCCCGCCACGATCCGTTCGTGCAGCCAGTGCCGGATCGGCCAGATCACGGCGAGGCCGAGCAGGATCGCCGCCGCGCGCTCGCTCTGCCAGCAGATCAGCTGCCGCTGATGCGACAGGAACATGTGCGGCAGGCTGTGACGATCGAACCAACTCTGATCGGCAGCGATCGCAAGGGTGATCAGCGCCGCGCCAGCGGCGATCAGCACGAATTCCAGCGCGACCGCGCGCCGCCCGCCAGACGTCGTCGCGCGCGGCGCGGATCCCGCCGGCACGGCGTCGAGCAGGATCGCGCTATCCTCGGTTATGAGCCCTCTCCCGTTCAGCGAACCGTTGCCGTCCCGGTCATGCCGAAGGTGCTGTGCATGAAATGGGTGCAGCGGAAGGGATAGCTGCCGGCCTTGTTGGCGATCAGCCGGATGTCGGCCGACTGGCCCGACTTCAGCCCGATCGCGCCATTCTTGAGCTTGGCCGCATCCTCGGGATCGACCGTGCTGGCGGCGAACAGCTCCTTGGCGGCGAAATCATGGCCGCCCGACGAGCTGTTGGTCAGGTGCAGGCGATAGGGCACGCCGTGGGCAAAGCTGAGCGCATCGGGCGTGAATTTGAAGTTCGACAGCTCGACGTTGACCGTCTGGGCCTGGCTCCAGTCGACCGGCTGGGCATCAGCGGTAACCGGCCAGATGGCGACGGCGGAGAATAGGGCGATTGTGATGAAACGCATGGGATCACGGTCCTCGGCTGGCTATCAGCCTTAGTTCCCGAACCGCGCTCTACGGTTCACCCCGCGACATGGGCGATCCTGCTGGCCGCTGCGATGGGACGAACAGGCAGTCGAGCTGGGTCGTCACCAGCGCGTCGAGATCGAGCGGGTCGATCCGCTGGAACAGGCCGTGCCACAGCACGCCGACGATCAGCGGGGCGCCAACCAGCTGCGGGAATTCGGCGATGGCGGGCTGGGCCAGCTCGCCCCGCTCGGCAGCGGCGGCGAGCAACCGACGCTGAATGTCGAGCACGCGCGACAGAATCTCACGATAGTAGAATTCGGCAAGGCGCGGAAAGCGCAGACCCTCGCTGATGAACAATCGCACGACGTCGCCGCGCGGGCCGGCGACTTCCCGGATCAACGGCCGCAGGAATGCGCCGACGGTCTCGCGCACCGATCTGCCAGGTTCGAGCCTGACACTGTCGATATGATCGATCCACGGCTTCAACACCGCACGCGCCATGCCCTCGAACAGGCCCTCCTTGTCGGCGAAATGATGAAACACAGTGCCCTTGGCGACGCCGGCGCGCCGCGCGATATCCTCCACGCGGGTCGCGGCAAAGCCGTGGGCGGTGAACTCCGCCAGCGCCGCCGCGATGATCGCCTCGCCACGGTCCTGGGCCCTCTCCTGCCGGCTCGGTTTCTTCTGCGTCACCAGCCTGTCCACTTCGGTCTGCGGTTCAATCGAGCGTCGTGCGCGACCGTGCGATTGCCGCGGTCGAGATTACGAGAACGAAGGCGGCGAGCGCCAGCAACTCGCCGGTCATGTCGGCCATCACCTGATCCTTGAGCAGCGCACCGCGCACGACGCGCAGGAAATGGGTAACGGGAATGATCTCGCCGATCGTGCGTGCCCAGCCAGGCATGCCGTAGAACGGAAAGGCGAAGCCGGACAGGAAGATCGACGGCAACATGTAGAAGAACGACATCTGCATCGCCTGCAGCTGGCTGCGCGCCAGCGTCGAGATGAAATAGCCGAGCGCGAGATTGCCGATGATGAACAGGATGATGCCGATGATCAGGGCGAACCAGCCGGCAAAGCTTTCGGCCATCGGCACCGAGAACAACAGCCGCGCGGCGCCGAGCACGACGATCGTCTGGACCATGCCGACGAGAACATAGGGGATGAGCTTGCCGATCATGATCTCGATCGGCCGGGCGGGCGTGCTGAGCAGGCTTTCCATCGTGCCGCGCTCGCTCTCGCGGGTCACCGCCATCGCGGTCATCATCACCAGCGTCAGCGACAGGATGATACCGAGCAGCCCTGGGACGACATTATAGGAGGTGATGTTCTCCGGATTATACAGCCGGTGGATCACCACCTCGAACGGCGGCGTGCCGTCGGCCGGGGCAACTGGGCCGATCAGCTCATGGCGCAATGCTTCCGTTGGCAGCTGGGCAACCGCCGCCAGCGCGCCCGCCGCCGCGGTCGGATCGGAGGCATCTGCCTCGGCGAGAATCTGCGGACGGTCGCGCTTCAGCACGCGGCGGGTGAAATCAGGCGGAATGGTGACCGCGAGCATCACCTTGCCGCGCCGGATCAGCCGGTCCATCTCGGCTTCCGAGCGCGGCAGGTAGCGCACATCGACGTAGGCGGTGCGCTCGAGCGAAGCGACCACCGCCCGGGCGATATTGCTCGTGTCATGCGACACCACCGCGGCAGGCAGGTGGCGCGGATCATTGTTGATCGCATAGCCGAACAGCAGCAGCTGCATGATCGGGATGCCGAGGATCATCCCGAAGGTAATGCGGTCGCGGCGAAGCTGGGTGAACTCCTTGGCGAGCACCGCGAAAATGCGCAGGGCTGACAGCCCGCTCATGCCGCGTATCTCTCGTCGGGTTCGCGGCCGACGAGCTGGATGAAAACGTCCTCCAGCGACGGCGCGACTTCTTCCCAGCGATAGCCCTCGCGCCGCCACGGCGCGATCGCCGCCTCGAGCGCGGCACGGTCGGTGCTGCTGACATGGACGGCGCTGCCGAACGCCGAGGCGCTGAGCACGCCCGGCGCCGCCGCCAGCTCGCGCGCAGCGCGATCGATCTGCGGGCCGCTGCCGCCGAAGGTGACCAGTCCCGACTGAGCGATGATCTCCTCGGCGGTGCCGCGCGCGATCAACCGGCCGTGGAGGATATAGCCGATATCGTGACAGCGCTCGGCCTCGTCCATGTAATGGGTCGACACCAGCACGGTCAGCCCGCGACCGGCGAGCGCGTGGATGTCGTCCCAAAACTCGCGCCGCGCCTTCGGATCGACCCCGGCAGTGGGCTCGTCGAGCAGCAGCAATCTGGGCTCGTGGAGCGTTGCGGCGGCCAGCGCCAGCCGCTGCTTCCACCCGCCCGAGAGCGCGCCGGCCAGCTGATCGCGGCGGTCGGCAAGGCCGAGCCGGTCGAGCGCCGCGTCGACCCGGCGCTGGCGATCATCGAGGCTGTAGACACGGGCGACGAACAGCAGGTTCTCCGCGATCGTCATGTCCTCGTAGAGCGAGAAGCGCTGCGTCATATAGCCGGTCTGGCGCTTGATCTCTTCGCTCTCGCGGCGAAAATCGAGGCCGAGCACAGTACCCTCGCCGCTATTAGGCGTGAGCAGGCCGCACAACATGCGCAACGTCGTCGTCTTGCCCGAGCCATTGGGGCCGAGGAAGCCGGTGATATGGCCCTCCTCGACTGCGATCGAGACGTCGCGCACGACATGGCGGTCGCCGAAATATTTGTTCAGCCCATGCACGTCGATCGCCAGTGCCATGATCAGTGCGCTCCGGCGACGGCAGTGACGTCCATCGGCTGACCGGGGGTGAGCAGGTGCGGCTGCGACGGCACTGCCTCGACCATGAACACCAGCTTGTCGCGGGTCTTGAGACTGTAGATCACCGGCGGCGTATATTCGGGACGCGCGGCGACGCGGTCGACGACGGCGGTCATGCCGCTGGCGCAACCGTCGCAGGAGACGGCGACGCGCGTCCCCGGCCGATAGCCGTCGACCAGCGCCTGCGGGACGAAGAAGCGAACCTTGACCTGGCCGTCCGGGATCAGGCTGATCACCGGCGCATTGGCCGGCGCCCATTCGCCGCGCTGATAGAGCGTGTCCTCGACCAGCCCGGCGACGGGCGCCACCGGACTAAGGTCGCGAAGCTGGCGCTCGGCGTCGGTCAGTCCGGCCCGGGTCCGTTCGACCTGCGCCCGCGCCGAAGCGATCTGGGCATTGGCGGCGGCGATATCGTCGCGCGCCGCATCGCGCTCCCGCCGCGCGCTGACCGCGGCCGCACGCGCCTGATCGATCTGCTGCCTGGCGACGGCGCCCGGCTTGGCGCGGTCGGCGGCGAGATAGCGCGCGAGATCGGCATCGGCGCGCACCGCCTCGGCCTGTGCGGTGGCGAATTTCGCACGCGCCTTGCTGAGCGCCGCCTGGTCCGACGTCGCCCCGGCCTGCGCCTCGCCGATCTGGGCGCGCGCCTGATCGGCTCGCGCGGCCAACGACGTCGGATCGATCCGGAACAGCCGCGCGCCGGCGGCGACCCGCTGCCCATGAGCGACCCAGAGCTGATCGACGGTTCCGGCAATCGGCGACGACAGATAGAGATTATCGCTGACGACATAGCCGGTGAACGTCCGGTCGCGATCGCCACGTCGCGACCCGACGAGCCACCAGATCACGAGCGCCGCAAGGACAATCGCGACGGCGACCAGCAGCCTGATTGGCAGCTTGTGTCCCGACGCGGCGGGAGGATCGGCATCGGTCGCAGCCGGTCCGGGGTCCTGCGCGGCCTGGTTCATGGCTGTCCCTCCCTCGCCCCGTCGCTTTCACTCCAGCCGCCGCCGAGCGATTTGTAGAGCGCGACCATGTCCTGATCGACCGCGACCCGTGCCTTGGCGAGACTGTCCGCAGCATCGAGGCTGGTCGCCTCGGCGGTGCGCACGTCAAGAAAATCGATCAGCCCGGCGCGATATTTGACCCGCGCGGTATCGAGCGCATCGCGTGCCGCGACATCAGCCGCGGCGAGCGCGGTCAGCCGATCGCGGTCGGCGGCATGGCGGCTCAGCGCATCCTCGACGTCGCGCAGCGCGGCCAGCACCGTCGCACGATAAGCCAGCTCGGCTTCTCGATAGGCATCCTCGCGCAAATGAACCGTCGCGCGGGCGCGGCCGCCGTCGAGCAGCGGCAGGCTGAGATTGGCCGCACCCATCAGCTGCAGACTGTCGCCGGTGAACAGGCTGGCAAGCGCGGTCGAGACGAGCTCGGCGGTGCCGGTGAGAGTGAGCTTGGGAAAACGATCGGCGACCGCCACGCCGATATCGGCGCTCGCCGCTGCGAGCATGCGCTCGGCGGCGCGGATGTCCGGTCGTCGGCGCAGAAGGTCCGACGGCAAGCCGGCGATGATGGTGGGTCGCACCGCTGGAGACGTTGGCGATGCGGCAAGCGCGGACGCCAAATCCGCTGGCATCCCGCCGAGCAACAGGCCGAGCGCGTGCAACTGGGTTTCCCGCTCTGCTGCGAGCGTCGCGCGTGCAGCAGTAGCGGCGGCTATCGCCTGCTCCTGGCGGCGCGCATCGAGGGTCGACACCAGGCCGGCGTGCAGCCGCGCCGAGATGAAATCGAGCAGCTCATGTTGCGCGGCAAGATCGGCGTCGGCGATCGCGATGCGCGCGTCGAGCGACCGCAAATGGAAATAGCCGTCGGCGATCTCGGAGACGATCAGGATCCGCGCGTCGCGCCGGCTCCATTCGCTCGCATCCGCGCGGGCACGAGCGGCCTCGACCGAACGCCGCACGCCGCCGAACAGGTCGATCTCCCAGGAAGCGTCGAAGCCGGCGCGATAGCTGTCGAAGTCCGTGCCCGGCAGGCCGGCGCCGGCCAGGCCACCGCCCTGGCTGGCGATCGCGCCGATCTGCGAGTTGCGGCTGAGCCGCGTGTAAGAAGGCTCGGCCTGAACAGAGAGCTGTGGACGGCCGGAGGCGCCGGCGATGGTGATCTGCCAGCGCGCCTGGCGAACCCGCGCCGCGGCCTGGCCGAGATCGAGATTGGCGGCGACGCCGCGGGCGACCAGCGCGTTGAGCAAGGGGTCGTCCCAGCCCTGCCACCATTGGGCGAGATCGGCAGAAGCAGCGGCCTCAGCATCGCCGCGCTCGAACTGTGCCGGCACGGCAACCGCCGGCGGGTGATAATCCGGCCCGACCGTACAGCCAGCGAGAAGCGCAAGCCCGGCTGCGGGCGGCAGCGAATGAACGCGGAAGGGCCAGCTCGACATCGCCATTCACCGCGGAATGATGCTGCACGACGACTCGGCAGGAGCCTAGAGATCGACTGACCGGTCAGTCAATGAATTAAACATGATGCGCGGCAGCTTGTGCACGCGCCGCGATCAGGCCTGCGTTCGCGCTTCGAAGGCCTCGCGGAACTGATTAAGCTCTGCGGGCTCAATGTCGGACACCGCCCAGAATTCCAGGCCGCCCCTGCTCCATCGCACCAGGCTGTAGCCATCGTGGCGGGTGGTGAAGCCGACCTCGGGCAAAACAGCTTCGGCGGGCCGGACGAACAGGTTCACGCTATGTAGGCGGCGGTGATAGACGATCGCCGCGACGGTCTTGCCGTCGATATAGTCGAGCCGCCCGCCGACCAGCGGGAAGCCGCGATCGGCGAGGTCCACGACCGGCGGCGCAAAGTCGATCTTGCCGTTGAACCAGGGCTTCACGACGTGACGGTTGGAGGTCGGGATATCGACCAGATGATTGGCCAGCAGCGAGCGGACATGGCTCGCGACGAGCTGGTCCTGCATGTTCGTCGTCGTGAGTTGCGGCATGGCGAAGACGAGCGCCAGGCTCGCTGCGAGGCCCATCACCGCGCCACCCGAGGCCCAGCGCCCTCGCGACGCGATCGCCGCTGCTCCGCCGGCAGGCTGCCACCGCGACGGCGCGACTTCGGGCGGGCGTTGCGACGCCAGCGGCCGCGCCCTGGGCGCCGCTTCCGCCAATTGTTGATCGATGCGATTGCGCAGCGCGTCGGGCGCGCGGTGGCCGAGCGATGCGCCGGCCAGCGTCCTGCGCACTGCCTCGATGCGGGCAAGCTCCTCGCTACATCCCGGGCAGCTCTTGAGATGTGCTTCGATCGCAAGGCTGTTGGCGGCGTCGAGCTCATCGTCGACCAGGCCGTGAAGCAGCAGCAGCTTGTCCTGGCAGGCGCTCATGATTGCGCCCTCCTGCCTTCATCGCGCGACAGCAGCAGCTCGGCGAGCATGGTGCGCGCGCGGGCGATGCGCGACATCACCGTTCCGATCGGCACATTGGTCAGCTGCGCGATCTCCTTGTAGCTGAGCTCCTCGAGCTCGCGCAGCACCAGCGTCTCGCGAAACGGCTCGGGCAGGCTCTCGATCGTGGCGCGCAACATCGCTGCCTCACTGCGCGCCGCGAGGATCGATTCCGGCGTATCGACGTCGGCGACGGCCTCGGCCGCTGCGACGACTTCGCCGCCGTTCCGCGCCGCGACCGAGCTGATGAAGCAATTGCGCACGATCGTCAGCAGCCAGCTCTTGGCTGAATCGCCCCGCCAGCTGTCGAAGCTGCGGAAGGCGCGGAGGAAGGCGTCCTGGACGATGTCCTCCGCCGCGGTTGCGTCGCGCGCGAGGTAGCGGGCGAAATTATAGGCACTGTCGAGATGCGGCAGCATGACCAGGCGGAACTGCTCCGAGCGCGCGGCGGCGAGCGCGGCATCGCCATCGTCCCGACGTCGTGTCGAGGAGACCAGCCGCGGCCGGAAGAAGCGGGTGCCGATACCCACTGACGCCAGGTCCTTTCCGCTCTCGCCTCAGCCTCTCACGATGACCTTGGCGGTCATATGCGGATGGAGCGAGCAGAAATAGCCGTATTGGCCGGGCTTGGTGAAGGTGAAGCTGAACTTGTCCCTGGTGTCGAGCGCGGCGGAATGGAAGCTCTTGTCGGTCGCGGTGACCGTATGCGGATCCTCGTCGCTGTTGACCCAGGTCACGGTCGTGCCGGGTTTCACTGTGAGCAGCTGCGGCGCAAAGGCGAAGTCCTTGATCTGGACCGCGGCGGCGGGCGCAGCCCCGCGTGCCTCGAACGCGACGAAGCCTAACGCAGGCACGGTGATCGCCAGCGAGATGGCGAGACGCAGAATCGAACGCGACGGACGTTCCATGAAATTCTCCTGTGGTTGTCGCCGGATGGGTCAGGCGAGCGGCGTATCGATCAGCGCGATCGGGGCCTGGCCGGTGGTGAAGTTGGCGGTGCGGATGCCGAGCATGGTCGGCAGCTGTGCGGCCGGGACCTTGAGCGGTCCGGGCGACGGCGCCGCGCCGGGCGCCGGCTGCGGATAGGCGGTCGATCGCGCGCTGTGGAAGGTGACGTTGCCTTCGACCTTCTGGATGACCTGATGGATATGGCCGTTGAGCACGGTGACCGAGCCGAAGCGCCCGAGCAGCGCCAGCGCCTGGGCGCTGTCGTCGGTGCCCCAGCCCCAATCGGCGTAGACCGTCCACAGCGGGATATGGCCGAGGACGACGATCGGGGTGCTCGCCGAGAGCCCGGCGAGATCCTGCTTCAGCCAGCCGAGCTGGTCGTCGCCGAGGTGCGCCATGCCGCCGGGCTTGAGATCCGAGACATTGTTGAGCGCGACGAAATGGACGCCGTTGTGATCGAAGCTGTACCAGCCACGGCCGAGCGAGCCCTTGCCGAAATGCGCGAGGAAGGCCTTGCCGCCGCCCTCGTCGAGCATGTCGTGCTCGCCGGGAATGTAGAACACCGGCACACCGATCCCGTCCATGATCGCCTTGGCGTCGTCGAACTGCGCGTCCTTCGATAGATGGCTGATGTCGCCGGTGTGGACGACGAGATCGGGCTTCTGCGCCAGCGCCTTTATCTTGGCGACGCTCGCCAGGCAGGTCGCGCGCACGTCGGGATTGGCGGCCTTGTCGAAGCCGAGGTGGGTGTCGCTGATCTGGACGAAGGTAAAGGGCTTGGTGCGGCCGCCATGCGGCACGGCGGCCCGCGCCGCATCCATCATCATCGACGAGAAGACGCCGCCCGACAGCGTGTAGAGCGCGCCCGCCCCGGCCCAGCCCGCGCAGCGCATCAATAGACCGCGGCGATCCATTCCCCTGACGTCTTGCTCGCTCATTTTGGTCATCCCGAACTGGCGGTTTCGAGGGAGTGACCAGCGGCGCGCATGGTTTATTCCCGCCCGGCGATACTTTTTTGCGTCGGGCGGATCGCGCTGCGATTTATTCCGCGGGCGGCGGCTCGAACATCGCCGCCTGCCCATGGCGGATGCCGGCCTGGTCGATCAGATCCCAGATCACGACCTGGTCGATCGGGAACCGGCGGCCGGTCGCCGAGATACGGATGCCGGCGTAGTCGCGGATCATCCCCTGCGCCGCAACCCGCGCGAGCAACGCCTCGCGCTCGGCGCGCAACCCCGGCTCGGCCGAAAGCCGTGACGGCAGCCGGGTGAAACCGGCGAAGTCGAGCTCGAAGGCGGCGAGCGCGGCGGCGTTGCCGAAGAAGAAGATCGGGTCGTCCTCGATGCCATGGGCGACGATCGCCGCCGGATGCCGCCACAGCGCTTCGGCAAGATCGTCGCCGGCGGCGATCAGCGGCGTTCCGGCGAGGCGCTCATAGCTCTCGGCCAGCACGGCCAGGCGCCGGCGCAGCGCAGCGGTGAAGGCGGGCGGCGTCACATCCGTCTCATCGGCTCATGGCTGGACGAGCCGCGGCTGTTTCGACCAAGCTCGACGCGCTGTGCGCGATGGCCAGCCGATATGGAGAGAGAAGATGAGCGACAAGCGCGAGAAGGCCCTGGCGGTGATGAAGCAGATGCTGCCCCCCGACATCGCCAAGGGGGTCGAGACCCCACCGACGAGCGGCTTCGGCGCCGAATTGAACGGCCTCGCCATGACGATGGCTTTCGAGCCATTGTGGGCGCGCGACGGGATCGATCTGCGGACACGCAGCCTGGTCAACCTCGCGATCCTGATCACCTTGCGGGCGCATAGCGAGATCGAATTTCACGCACCGGCCGCGATCCGCAACGGCGCCACCGTCGAGGAGCTGGAGGAGGTCGTTTATCATAGCGCGGGCTATGCCGGCTTCCCGGCCGCGGTCAGCGCCCGCGAAGTCATGATCCCGGCGCTGAAAAAAGCCGGCATGATCGATTGACCGGATGTCTGATGGCGGCAGCCGATCAGGCTGCCGCCGTTCAGCCGGAGACCGAGCAGGCATTGATCGATTCGAACGGCACCTCCGGCCGCTGGTCGACGGTGTAGCGCACCGCCCGGCAGCCGTTGGCGGCGGTCGTCGCGCTCGGCACGGCATAGCCGCTGAGCTTGCCGTCCTGCCATCTCTGGGTCTGACCCGTGCGCAAGGCGCGATAGATCGCGTCCTTGACCGGCTGCGACCGCAGCGGGACGAAGAAGGTCGGATTGTCGGTGTTCTGCACGACCGACGGCATGGCGAGCAGCCGTGACCCGGCATCGCCCATCCCGGCCCCCGGCCGCGTCGGATCCTGACCGATCGGATCGGTGGCAGCCTCGCTCGCCGCACTCGCCTTTGGGGCAGGCTTGGAGCAGCCGGCAACGGCAGCGATCAGCGTCCAGGAGACCAGGAGCATCGGGCGCGCGCGCATGACAGCTTCCTGCCAGCCTCGGCCGGCCGCTGTCCATCCGCGCAATCGTTGCGGCTGGATGACGCCGGCTAGCCCGCCCGGCCCACGCGCTTGGCGCGGTAGAGCTCGTCGTCCGCCTCGCGCAGCAGCTGGGAAGCGGTGGTTTCCTTGCTGTCGCGATAGGCCGAGCCGACGCTGGCGCTGGGCAGGATGACCTGGCCGTCAACCTGGAACGGCTCGCGCAGCGCGGCATAGAGCCGCTTGGCAGCGATTTCGCCCTGCTCGTGGGTCGCGTCGACCAGCAGCACGCCGAATTCATCGCCGCCGAGCCGCGCCACCTTGTCGCGGGTGCGCACGGTCTTGCTGATCCGCCGGCCGATCTCGACCAGCAGCGCATCGCCGGTGGCATGGCCGTACTTGTCGTTGACCGGCTTGAACCGGTCGAGGTCGACCATCAGCACGGCAATGCCGTGGTGGCAGGCGTCCGCCCGCTCGATCGCGACGGCGACCGCTTCGTCGAAGCCGCGGCGATTGAGCAGTCCGGTCAGATGGTCGGTCGTCGCCTGATGGCGAAGCTGATCCTGCTGCGCCTTGCGTTCGGAGATATCGACCACCTCGGCGACGAAATGCAGCGGCCGTCCGGTATCGTCGCGCACCGCCGACACGCACAGCAGGGCATGAACGACGCTGCCGTCGCGCCGGACATAGCGCTTCTCGATCTGATAGGTGTCGCTGCGTCCGGCGAGGATGTCGTCGAGCCAGGGCGCGCTGAGGCCGACGTCCTCGGGGTGGGTGAACTCGCTGAAATGGCGGCCAAGCAGCTCGTCAATCGAATAGCCGAGCATCTTGGCGAAGCTCTCATTGATCCTCAGGCACTCGCCCTCGGCGGCGACGATCGCCTTGCCGATCACCGCGCTGCGAAAAGCGCCGTCAAACATCCGCTCGCTCTTGCGCAGCTCGCTCTCGACCCGGGTCAGCTCACTGAGGTCGGTCATCTGGGCGATGACGCCGACGACCTCGTCGCCGTCGAAATCGGGCACATAGGTGATCCGCACCCGCCGGGCGAAGGCGTCCAGCTCGAGCTCGAATTCGGTCACCTCGCCGGCCAGCGTCTTCCGCAGCTCGCCGGCGATCTTCTCGCGATGCTCCTCCGGCGTGAGGTCCGCCATCGTCCGGCCGATCATCACCGCCGGATCCAAACCGAGCCAAGTCTGGTGGACGTTATTGGCAAAGCGGTAGCGCATCTCGCGGTCGAGATAGGCGACCAGCGTCGGCAGGGCGTTGACAGTGCTGAGAAGCCGGCCAAACATGAACGAGTATTTACCACGGGCGGGTTAAAGCTTTCTGATAGCGCGAGAAGCCGACGCCTCGGCGGATTGGACGGCTGGCCGGCGTGTCCAGCCGCGCCCTAGCCACCTGAGCTGGTCGGCGCCTATCAGTGTTCAAGCCGCCACGGCGTCGCGCTCGGCTGCAACTTGGGGAAGGCCATGGAACGGATCATCGAAAAGCTGGTGCAGGAGTTCGAGCAGGGCCGGCTGAACCGGCGCGAGCTAATTCAGGGGCTGACGATCGCCGCTGCGTCGACAATCCCGCTGGTGCCAGCGGTGGGCGCGAAACCCGCCGGGCCGGTGGTCAAGGCGACCGCGGTCAACCACATCTCCTATCAGGTGGCTGATTATGCGCGGTCCCGCGATTTCTACGCCGGGCTGCTCGACATGAAGGTCCAGCACGACAATGGCCGGGAATGTGAGCTCGCCTTCGGTGAGACCGTGCTGATCGTGCGCGCGCAGGGCCGCGGCATGGACCCGCTGCCGGGCCAGCCGACGGGCATCCCGCGGATCGATCACATGTCCTACACCGTCGCGGACTGGGATCGGCGAAAACCGGCGCTCAAGGCCGAACTGGAGCGCCGCGGCATGAAATTCACCGAGACCGTTCGCCAGCACGCGCCGATTACCAAGGGCCATGGCGACAGCTTCATGGTGCGGGATCCGGACGGCTATCCCTTCCAGATCGGCGGCGAAGAGCAATAGCGCCCCGAAATCTGCCGCTCCGCGACGGAACAGGCGGCCATCCCGTTCGCTGATTGCACGCCCGCAGCGTCGCGGGCGCGTCACGGCGGAGGGATCATGTCGAGCGAGATGTTGCATGCGCCGCGCGACAGGCTGCGCAAGGAAACGATTGCGATGCATCAGGCGATCGCCTCGCTGATCGAGGAGCTCGAGGCGGCGGACTGGTATTCTCAGCGCGCTGACGATTGCGACGATCCGGCGTTGAAGGCGGTGCTGCTGCACAATATGCGCGAGGAAATCGAGCACGCCTCGATGGTGCTCGAATGGCTCCGCCGCAACAGCGGCGATTTCGACAAGCAGCTGAAAACCTATTTGTTCACCGAAAAGGACATCCTCGCCGTCGAGGACGAAAGCGAGGAGAAGCCTTAGGGATCGGCGCGGTCGCCAGGCGGGATGGCCGAAGCCATCCCGCGCGTTCCCCGCTCAGGGAATGAATTCCCGCTGGACCTCGCCGATCCTCTTGCCGTCCTCGAAATAGCCGAGGCCGTAATCGCCCTTGATCGTCGTGCGCTGCATCCGCCGCTCATATTTCGCATCCGAGCCGCTGACCGCGTGCAGCATCCGCCAATTGTCCCAGATCACCATGTCGGTGGTGTTCCACTGGTGCCAATAGGCTTCGATCTTGCCGATCATCTCCTGGCAGACACGCTCGAGCAGCGCGTCGCCTTCGGGCGTCTCCATCCCCTCGATGCCGACCGCCATCCACGGCGAGATGTGCAGCACCTTCTCGCCACCCTTGCGGGCCCAGACCGCGGGATGCATCGCCCGCGGGAAGGTCAGCCCCTCGCGGACGTTGGACAGGGTGTACTCATTGTCGGGGAAGGTCTTGAAGTTCTTCGGCCGGCCGAAGCGCATCTTCGAGCGCCGCACGTCGAGCGTATAGATGATGGTCTTGCCCTCGATCGCCCGCTTCGATTCCTCCGACAAGGCGTTCCACATCTGCACGCCGTCGGCAAAGCCGGTCAGGCCGCCCTCGGGGGTCGGGATCAGGCAGCGCAGCACGCCGGCGCGATTGAGCTCGTCATTGTAGCAATGGTCGTAATGCCAGTTCGACCAGCGGCCGTATTTGACCCCGTCGATCTCGACCAGCCCGGTCTCGTCGCCGTCCAGCCGCGGTTTGGCGTGCATGTCGATCACCCCGGGGGCCGAATTCTGATCGACCCGCGCGGTGGTCTTGGTCGGATGGTCCTTCAACGGGCCGAAGACGTTGCTGATCGCCAGGTGCATTTCGGCGGACGGCTCGACATTCTTGAAGACGATCATGCCGCGCCGCTCGAAGCTGTCGTTGATCTCGTCCCGCACCGCCGGGTCGGCCAGCGTATCATGGGTGACACCCTCGATCATCGCGCCGAAGGAAAGATCGTCACGCAAATCGCGAACCGTGATGCCAGCCATCCGTCCTGCTCCAGTTGATCGCGGCGGCAGGTTCCATCGCCTGCCTTCGGCCGGTGCTATACGCCTTCGCCGAGGCAGCGGCTAGCTAGTCCGCAGCGACGGTGAACAGGCTGTCGGGCGACAGCCAGGTGAGCTTGGCGCTGCGCTCGGCGATCAGCCATTCCCCGTCAACGCGCGCCATGCGGTCGTGATAGCTGCCTGAATGATCCGGGCCGATATCGGTGAAGACGACGAAATAGCTGCGGCAGCGTGCGCTCGCCTCGCCGTCGATCTCGATCAGGCTGGTGGTGAGATTGTGCTGTACGCGGGTAAGCCCCGGCTTATGGCCCGCCATGGATTGCTCGAGCCGGGCGACGATCGCCGCACGGCCGGTGACGTGGATGCCCGGCGCGTGCAGCACGCCGTCCTCGGTGAAGGCCGCGGCCAGTCCGGCGAGGTCGCCGCGATCGCCGGCGATGTTGTAGCGCGCGAGCGTGCGCCGGATCGCGCAATCGTCGCAGCGGCAGCCGCCCGAGGTATCGCGATTGTCAACCATCAGCCTGTCCCTTTCGCAATCCACCGGCGATCGCTGTCCCGCCGACACAACCAAACCCACTACCCAGTCAGGCCGAATTCCGGCAAGGCTGCGGACCGTTCAAGACCGGTGTCGCCCAGGGCCCGATCGGACTGGAGTGACCGCCATTATCCCTCGCGAGTTGATCGGCACGGCCGATGTGCCAGGCGGTGAACCCCTGCGGCTGTTCCGCCGCGGTGACGACTTCATGATCCTGCTCGACCGCAACGAGCTGATGAACAGCCGAATGAGCGGATCGGAAGAAGCGTTGGCGACAATGACGTGCCAGCGGCTGGCCGGCCGCAAGGCGCCGCGCCTGCTGATCGGTGGTTATGGCATGGGCTTCACCCTGCGCGCCGCACTGGCCGCGTTCAATAGGGACGCTCACATAACCCTGGCCGAGCTGGTGCCCGGGATCATCGATTGGGCACGCGGGCCGATGGCCCGGATCGCCGCGGGCTGCCTCGACGATCCGCGGCTGAGGCTGGTCAAAGGCGACGTCGCCGAGCTGATCAATGCGGCTCAGCGCGGTTACGACGCGATCCTGCTCGACGTCGACAATGG